>JAEEGL016721820.1_pt1 | contig 68066 bp, 64 predicted proteins | sample 9134231 | NCBI WGS metagenome assembly JAEEGL01 (sample SAMN16246548, study PRJNA631951) | gut metagenome | biome: gut microbiome; feature: rumen; material: fiber-attached | host: Bos | place: Iran: Karaj | collected 2018-10 | reverse complement strand
GAAAATATGTATTCTTTCATTTTTGGATTCCATCTTTTAGTCTGATGACCAAATTGAACTCCAGCTTCTAATAAGTAACTCATCGCTACTACTGCCATATTTTCACTCTCCTTTTGTTCCTACTTCCAAATACATCTTCTTTAGCAATCACCTATTGGCACTAGACGGCTAAATCAGTATTTGTGCTATTTTTTGAAAAGCCATAAATATATTAACATAAAATATAATCTTTTACAACACTTTTTTCTTTATTTTCAATTGTTCTAATTACATAGTTAAGTAAATTATCACAGGAAAATTTATCTAAATTATTCTTAACAGCTTGATTAATTTCTTTTGTACCATTTTTTACATTCATATAATCCCCCCTAGTAAGATGATTATATCAATAAATTTTATGATAAACAAATATTTTTACCTTTAGTAAACTTTAGTAACACTATATAATGATAATCATATGCTATCTATAGGTGGATTATGATTAATTGGTTTATAAATTTAAATTATGTATATCAGGCATTATTGGCTACTATATTTACTTATGGTATTACTGCTTTAGGAGCAGCTCTAGTATTTTTTTTTAAGAAAGTTAATAGGACTTTACTGGATGCTATGTTAGGTATATCAGCTGGTGTTATGATTGCAGCATCATTCTTTTCGTTATTATTACCTGCAATAGAATCAATGGAATCACTAAAATTAAATATATTTATTATAATACTTGGTTTTATGTTTGGTGGGATTCTTTTATTTGTCGGAGACAAAGTATGTGATAAATTAGTTACTGAAAGTAATAAACGAATACTTATGTTAATTATTTCCATTACTCTGCATAATATTCCAGAGGGATTAGCTGTAGGAGTTGCTTTTGGCAGTACTTTCTTTGGTTTGGATGGGGCTACATTATTATCTGCTTCAATGTTAGCATTAGGTATTGGTATTCAAAATTTTCCTGAAGGGACAGCTGTTTCTGTTCCTTTGATGAGAGAGGGTGTTTCTAGAAAAAAAGCTTTCTTTTATGGTCAATTATCGGGTATTGTAGAACCTATATCTGGTGTTATTGGAGCTCTTTTAGTTACTAAAATAAGGATGTTACTTCCATTTCTTTTATCTTTTGCTGCTGGTGCTATGATATATGTTGTGGTAGAAGAATTAATACCAGAAAGCCAAAGCAATGAAAAAAAGGACCTGATGGCATTATTTACTTTAATTGGTTTTAGCATAATGATGTGCTTAGATGTAATATTTGGATAATGATTTATCCTTTTTTATTTATTAAATGATGATATATATGCTTCAGGAATAGTCCCTTGAATTATCTTCATAGAAATGGGAATAGTATTAGGAATAGTTACTCTTTCTGATACAAATGGTAGGTTTATTTGACTAGATACTTCTAGGTGAACTCTTACTTCAATTAAGGCATTATTTATTCCATATGGTTTTACTTCTGTTTCAAGGTTACTTATAACGTCCCCGATTAGATTTAATTTTAATTTAACCTTAGGGAATATATTATTTAATATAGGATTATCAAATATGACTCCAAAGGGTATTTCTGCTATTATTCCTTCTTTTAAAAGATTATTATCATAATCTTTTAACATATCATTAAAAGCATCAATATCTCCTGATTCTATTTGTCTTAAATTGTGTTGAATATTATAGGTAATCCCGTTTAGAATTGTTATTACTTCTTTTGAATTATAATCAACCATTTGAATTTCACCATTAGTATTTTTTACTATTTCAAATAAGTTATCTGTATTTATATTATTGGCAATTTGTTTTGTAATAGATGAGTTTATGATAAGAGTTATTATTTTTCTTGTATCAGCTACTGCTATAGGTAATAATACTTTATTTGCTTTCTTGCCAAAATAAGATATAACAAAAAAAGATAATATTATCGATAATATAATAATTATTAATAATAAAGATAAGTATGTACCAATTTTCATACTTTTATATGGTTTTAATTTCATCATATAATAATATATGAAAAAAATAATAGATAAATTCTATTATTCATTTTCACTATATATAGTTACCTGTTTGGTTTTATTAGCGTATTCTAATAATTTTTCAATAGTTTCAGCAGTTGGATTTATGTATTCTTCTGGTGTAATTCCCATATTTATTAATTCTTCATAGGGAATATTTCCTATTTCTCCAATGATAGCATCTTTTTCTTTTACATATTCATTTTCCATAATTACATCTCCATATTATGATATACATTTTGTACATCATCAAAATCTTCCAAAGCTTCTATTAGGGATAATACTTTTTCAGTAGTTTCTTCATCTAATTTTATATAATTATCCGGAATGAATGTTACTTCACTAGTAACTATTTTATCATATCCTAATTTTTTTAATTCTTCTAATATATTGATAAAGTTTTCTGGTGTTGTATATATTACTATATTTTCATCAACTTCCATATCTAAGATATCTAGATTTAAGATATCTTCCATAGCTTTATCAGGATCATAACAATCTTCTAAGATAATTAATCCTTTTCTTTTAAACATATAACTAACCGAACCATCTGTTCCTAAATTACCATTCTTTTTAGTTAATGTACTTCTTACATAGCTTGCTGTTCTATTTTTATTATCTGTAAGACAATCTATCATTAAGGCTATTCCTGAAGGACCATATCCTTCATATCTGATAGATTCATAATTTTCAGCATTATTCTTGTTTTGTGCTTTTTGAATGGCAGATTCAATATTTGATTTTGGCATATTCTCAGCTTTACATTTTTCAATAACCATTCTTAATTGAGAATTGTTATTTGGATCAGCATCACCATTTTTGGCTGCTACATAAAGTTCTTTAGCTAATTTTTGAAATATTTTTCCTCTTTCGGCATCTATTGCCCCTTTTTTTCTTTTAATTGTAGACCATTTTGAATGTCCTGACATAATATCCTCCTTTAATCAATATATGATAGGATAATTGGTGTTAGAATGATTAATAACATTAAAGGGACAAAGAATAAAACGGAGATAATACTTATTTTTATTGGTAATTTAGCTATTTTTGCTTTTACTTCCATTTTTCTTTTTTCTCTTAAGTAATCAACCTGTTCATATAAACTTTCTATAACACTATTCCCAAATAAATTAGATTGGTTTAATAATAAAATAATATTATTAATATTTTCTGATGGAATTCTTTTTTGCATGTCAGAAATTGCTTCATTTAAACTTTTACCATATTTTACTTGTCTTAAAGCTTCCTTAAATTCCATAGATAATTCTCCAGAAACATTATCAGTAGTTATTCTAATTGCTTCTAAAAGATTTCTACCAGTATCAACAGAGAGTGTTAATACTTCAAAGAAATGAATTGCTTCTTTTTCCATGTCGGTTGTTCTTTGCTTAACTCTTAAATCTAATACTATATAATCATATATGTACATGTATAAGTATACTCCCAATGGTGCTAATACATAACCAATCTTTGATATATATAATAACACAGCAAATAATAAAATGGAAGTAAAAAGTCTATTAATTAACATTGTATACATATTATGTTTATTATTTATCCCTAATTTTTCTACTTTTCTTTGATATTTATCTATTGTTTTTTTTCTATATACTAATTTTACTAAATCTTCTTTTTTCATTAATAATCCACCTTCATTATTTTATTCAATATAAATAGATAAATAGCAAATGTAATTATTATGATTACTAGAATAATATTACCTAATGTACTATTAAGTAATGGATCAAAATAATTTGGACTTAGTATATAGATAAATAATGTTAGGGCAAATGGCACTACTGTTAATATTTTTACTACTAAATTTGATGTCGTCGTAGTGCTTTTTAATTCTTCATACATTTTTTTTCGATCAAATAATGTCTTTTCAATCGAATTAAAGACTTTAACAATATTACCACCTGTTTTATTTAGAGTAATTAATGATGTAGATACATAGGTGGCAGAGTCAACATTGACTCTTTTATTGAATCTATCGAAAACAACATCAATTGTTAAACCATATTGCATTTCTTTATATATTTTTTTAAATTCTTGTTTTAGTGGCCCCGTAAGTTTTTCAGAGGCTATTTCAACTGCCTGAATGGTACTATTTCCTGCTTTAAAGGCATTATTCATAATGATAATAGCTTCGAGCATATCTTTCTCCATTTTCTTGTTATTACCTTTTCCTTTAATATATAAGAAAATATCAACACAGTTGAATCCAATAATAAATAGGCATATAATATCAAATAAATTAATATGTGTATGTCTTATTCCTGAGGCAAATAAGTATAATATTATTATTGTCATACCCAGTAATAGTTTATTAGTAATAAGATCGCATGCTTCATCTTGCTCTCCTTGAGTATACTTTTTATAATAATTTAATAACCTAGGAAACATCTTTTTGATATTCTTTCTTTGTTTTATTATAAAATTGTGATAATAGTAAATTATTTTATCAACAATGGAAGAATCAATAGATTTGTTGTTGATACTATACTTGCTTACTCTTTTTATCATTTTATATGAAGCAATAGCATCTATTATTAGTAATATTGATGTGATAATAGCGACAATTAAGAACACTTTTATTATCATATCTATACAAAATTGTAACACTATTACCACCCCTTTCTTTTTTTTATACTAGAGCACTATATACCATATATTTAGCTACTAGAAAGATAATAATACAAATGAGTGAAACAATTCCAATATATGTAATTAATTTTGCAATATCTATCTTTTCATTCATCTTATTCACCAAATATATTAGTTAAATCGATACCCTTTCTTTTTATTTTTTCGTAAACTTTAGGAATATATTTTAATTGTGTAAATTCTCCTTCGACTTCTCCTTTTTCAGTAATTCCAACTTCTTTAAATGTGAATATTTCTTTTAATTTAACTATATCATTTTCAATTCCAACCACTTCAGAGATTGATGTTACCTTTCTTCTTCCGTCATATAGTCTATCGATTTGAATAATGATATCAATAGCTTTTTCGATATAATTACGTATAGCAAATACTGGTAATTCCATATTATTCATTAACATCATTGTTTCTAATCTATTAATGGCATCAGAACATGAATTAGAGTGAAGAGTTGTAATGGAACCCTCATGACCAGTATTCATAGCTTGCATCATATCAAATGCTTCTTTTCCCCTTACTTCGCCAACAATTATTCTATCTGGTCTCATTCTTAATGAGTTTCTAACTAAATCTCTAATTGTTACTTCTCCACTACCTTCATAGTTAATAACTCTTGTCTCTAGTGATATAACATGAGTTTGATGGAGTTTTAATTCTGCTGCATCCTCAATTGTAACTATTCTTTCATCTTCTGGAATAAAGCTACTTAGGATATTTAGTAAGGTTGTTTTACCAGTACCAGTACCACCGGATACGATAATATTTAATTTGCTTTTAACGCAAGCATCTAAGAATGTGGCCATATCTGCTGTCATTGTACCATTACGAAGTAAATCTTCAATGGTATTTAGATTTCTTAAAAATTTCCTAATAGTTACTACTGGGCCATTGATGGAAAGTGGTGGAATAACGGCATTTAATCTAGAACCATCACTAAGTCTAGCATCAACCATAGGATTAGCACTATCAATAGTTCTTCCTAATGGTTCTACTATTCTCTGAACAGTTCTAATAATGTGATTCTCGTCAACAAAAGATACTGTATTATCTTTTACTAATTTACCATTTATTTCTACGTATATATCATTGGGACCATTAACCATAACTTCTGTTATAGAATCATCTTCAAGTAAGTCAGTTATTGGACCATAGCCATTAATTTCTTTTTGAATTAAATTAAAGATATATTCTCTTTCTATAGGTGTTAAATCGTAATAAAACAATGTTTCATCTATTTCGTTATTAATATATTGTTCTAATGTTATACCTATGGGAATAGTATTATCTATCAGTCTTTGAATAATCTTGGTTCTTAATTCTTCTAATTTACTTTTATCAGGAAACACATCATAATCTGCTAAAGCAGGTTTTTCAATAACATTTTTCTTAACATTAAATGTTTCTATTAAGGACTTTTTACTCATCTGACACCTCTTTTTCTTTGATAAGAGATTCAGCCATTAGTTTTATATTATTAATCTCTTTAGAATATAATTTATTAATGTTTTTATTTAGAGTAAGTATTTCTCCATTTAGATAATATTTATCTATGTTTTTAATATAGAATTTACGGGATAATGTATAGTCTATATTACCATCTATCATATTACGAATATTATATATATCAATAAAATCTTTTCCTGTATCACGAGAGTTATTTAATAAGATATAATAATTATTCATACCGTTATCCTTTAATATGCTTAGGATATTACGCATATTTTTTATATCTACTAAATCATTAGTAAGAATAAATAAATTATTATAGGCTTTATCTATAGCGGTTAAACTTATCTCATTTAAAACGTGATTAGTATCAAGTAGGATAATATCATATGAGGATTTAGCCATTTCCAATATTCTTTCTATATATGTTCCTTCTATTTTGTTAGCATCTCTTGGATCTCTTGGTGAAGCAATAATATCTATTCCTTTATTATATGGAATAACATAATCTTCTAAAGATGTAAATCTATTGTTATAAAGACTATCTATTAAAGTATATATGTCACGATTATTGTCAATATTTAAAAGAGTAGCTATTCCCCCGCTAAAAAGATCTAAGTCAATAATTAATACTTTTTTCTTCATAAGGAAATATATACCTGCTAAATTTAGGACTGTAGTAGTTTTTCCTACTCCACCTTTGACAGATGATATAGTTATAATTTTTCCATATTCACGACTCATTATTATCACCTTTTATTCTTTTTATAATTTTATTATCATTTTCAAAATAGCCTTTATAATGTGACTTTAAATCATATATTTTTTGTTTTGTAATTATCCCTTTTACTTGTTTATTTAAAACAATATCTATTGTGTCGTTATTTATATTAAGATCTATTTCTAATTTATCATCATTTAGATTGGCTAAATTGGTAACTAATTCTTCCATATTAGATTCATTTTTGTTATCTAGACTATAATCTATTAATATTTTATTTATATTATCTATTTCTAATTTATTAATAATCAAATCAGAGATATCAATAGTCAATACTAGTAATATAACAAAGAGTGGTAACATTAAAATAAATAATGTTAATACCTGTCCACGATTATTCATGAGGTACATACCTTTCAATTTTGATTTGATATGGATTATGAATAATTCTTTCTAAACCAAAATTAAATATCTTTACATTTTTAGACAAAATAACATCGTAGTATCCATCTTTATTTTCTATTGTAATATCTATATCTTCATATAAATTATTAATTGTTGTTAAATCTTCACCATTTTTAATAAATTCTATAATGTCACTACTATTGTTTTCTAAACTGCATTTGTTAGAGAATATTAAGCCAAAATCAATAATTGCAAATAGTAGCATAAGAGCAATAGGTAATATTAATACAAATTCAATCAAGGCTTGACCACGATTATTCATCCCATTCACCTACTCTCCTAGAATAATTATATCATAAAGTTAAAAAAAAGAAAGAGTTTATCTTCCTTTTTTAGTATTATTATTTGTTTTTTTATGCTCATTAAAATTATCTTTTTTGATATTATTATCTCTTGGATCAGGACGATTTTTAGTATATGGAGTATCCTTTTTAAACTTATTGATATCCTTATTAGCCTTTTTTTCTTCTTCGTCATCATCATCTTTAAATATTAAATATATTAAAGCTGCCAATACAAGAATAATTAGTATAATCATAATAATTTTAGATGCATTTGATTCCTTAGGTTTATCTTCTTTAATTTCTTCTACTGTATCTGCCTGCAAATTAGTAGTAGTATCTTCTACTCCACTAGTTTTAGTTTCTTCATTATTTTGATAGTTTGTATTATTACTAATTGGCGTTACTGTTACTTCTTCTTCAGTTGTTTCTTCTGGTGCTCCCTCACGAATAACATTAATTTTATAAATTTTGACATCGCCATTTTTAGCAGTTACAGTTATTGTATATTCGTTATCACCATATTCTAGAGTATTAGGCCCTGAAATAACTTTATTAGCGCTATCATTTTCTAATAATGCTTCAATATTTGCTTCAGTGGTATCTGAAGATACAGTTATTTCATAATCATATTTCCCTTCTTTTAGAGATATGCTTTGGCCATTTACCGTAAGGCTAGAGATATTATTGTTGTTTGATGCATTTATAGTTACCGCTACTGATATATCTTCATCAGTTAGTATTAATGTTTTTCCTCCATTAGCGAAATTATTATCTACAATTCTAATGTTGGTTTCCCCTTCATTAAGAGCCTTAAATCTAAGGGTTAAAATTTTATAGTCAGCATTTTTTAATTCAGTATTAGAAACATACATAAATGCGTTACCGCGTCTATTTCCATACATACCTTCAGTAGCTACAGAAGTATTCATTAATTGTAATTTGCTTGTATCGTATTGAAGGATTCCTTCAATTCCGTTTAGGGCATATTCACTAGCAGATACTATATAATCAATAGTAAATTCTTCTCCTGTATTAATTACACTATTGTTATTTTCTAATCTAGCAGATACTGTTCCTGCATCTTCTGGAACTTCTATATCATTTAGTATATTTAAATAATATGTAACATCTAATATATCAACAATATTATCATTATTAGAATCTTTTGTTATATTATCAATTTCATTATAGTCAAAAGTATTATCAATCAACGCTTGAATATCCTTACTAGATAATATTCCATCATTATTGAAATCTCCTACAAAGGTAATAGTATATTTAATTGTTAAACTATCACAACAACTTATACTTAAGACCATTCCGTTTTCTAGTTGGATACTCTTTAGGTAATCTTCTAAAGTTTGTTCTTCATTTTCAACATATAATGATTTAATATCTTCTCCATTTTTATTAGTTAATGAATAATCAATATCAGTATTTTCTACTAATGAAGACATAACATTATCTAAATCATATGCAGTAGGAATATTTTCGCTATTTGTAATTGGATTTATGTATAATATTCCTTTATCATTAGATGTCTCAGCCTTCCAATCAATATTGTTATTGTCTAAATAGTCATTAATTACTTTATCATTATCTTGTAATTCTCTATATTTGATTTTAATTTCTTCATTAAGTTCAGAAATAGTATTACCTTCCAAATCAGTTAATGATTTATTCAATGATAATTGATGTGGCCCAAATAAGTGACCAGCTAGATTATAATCATCAGTTGTGGTATAGTTTTGTAATTCAGTTCCAAGGAATTCTTCTTCTCCGATTAAGTAATGTCCTTCTGGAGTTATTCCTCCAATGTTTAATGTATATAGGACAGTAAAAGAACTAGTTTCATTAGGCAATATGTATTCATCATTTACCTTTGGTATATCATTATTACCATCCTTTAACATATAACTAAATCCTTTATCAAAAGAGAATTCTTCTTGATAAGTATTACTATCTAATATATTAAATTCTGTTTCATTATAATATCCTAAAGATACATTAATATCATATCTACCATCAAATCTAATAATAGTAAATAATTCTAATGAACTTTCATAACCATTATTTAATTCTTCTAATGAGGCTTGTATTTCTTTATTAGCTTCATCATATGTTTCATCTAAATATGTATATTTTTCAGAAACTTTAATATATAAATCATATTGTTCCTCAAGTTCTTCTTGATATGTAATTTTTATTTTATTATTTTCTTTATCTAGTTCTAACACCAAGTTAGATTCTTCACCTTCATAGGCAAATACAGTAGATAGACAAGATAAATTAGAAAAAATCATTGCTAATACCAAGAATACTTTTGTGATTTTTGACATTTTTTGTTTTATTTTTTTCATATATTCACCTTTCCTTTTTTTGTTATTTGATTATAAGTTTACCCCCGGATTTGTCACCTCTTTACTATGATACTCAACTATCATTAAATTAATTATAGCACAGGTGTTTCTCTTTTTTATCACATTTACATAAATTTGACACATGGGAATATTTAGAAAAAAACAGTAAGATTATTTTCTTACTGTTTTATTTTTGATTTCTTCATTAATTAATTTAATGAATTCTTCTATGGATACAGTTGTGGTTTCGTTTTCACCATGCAATCTATATGATATAGTTTTATTCTCCATCTCAGAATCTCCTAAAATAATAGTATATGGTATTTTTTTTATCTGAGCTTCCCTTAATCTATATCCTAGTTTTTCTTCTCTAGAATCTAGATTACATCTAAAACCGCATTCTGTTAATTTATCATATACTTCTTTAGCATAATCAGAGTGGATACTAGAATTTACTGGTAATATATTCATTTGTATTGGTGCTAACCATAATGGGAATAATCCAGCGTAGTGTTCTATTAAGATACCAATAAATCTTTCTACTGATCCATATATTACTCTATGTAACATAACTGGTCTTTTTTTAGAACCATCTTTATCTATATATGTTAAATCAAACCTTTCTGGCAAATTCATATCTAATTGAATAGTTCCACATTGCCATACTCTTCCTAGAGAGTCTTTAATATGGAAGTCTAATTTAGGTCCGTAAAAAGCTCCATCTCCCGGATTAATCTTACATTCTCTTCCGGCTTTATGGCAAGCGTCTTCAAGGGCTTTTTCACTTTTGTTCCATACTTCTATATCTCCAATATATTTTTCTTCTGGTCTTGTAGATAATTCAATACTATATGTTAATCCAAATATGGCATACATTCTATCAATAAAGCGAATTAATCTTATTACTTCTTCTTCAATTTGATCTTCTCTCATAAATATATGAGCATCATCTTGAGTAAATGTTCTTACTCTAAATAATCCATTTAAGGCTCCGCTTGCTTCATGTCTATGTACTTGACCTAATTCTCCTATTCTTAATGGTAAATCCTTATATGAATGTAGAGAATTCTTATATACCAGCATTCCTCCTGGACAATTCATTGGTTTAATGGCAAATGTTTTTTCATCTATTTCACTAGTATACATATTCTCACGATAATTAAACCAATGTCCTGATAATTCCCATAATTCTCTATTTAACATTATTGGTGTTTTGATAAATTCATAGCCTTCTTTAGTGTGTTCTTCGTACCAGAAATTTTCTAAGATATTTCTTAAAACCATTCCATTTGGTAGAAAGAATGGAAAACCAGGACCATATTCACTTATCATAAATAAATCTAGTTCTTTGCCTAGCTTTTTATGATCTCTCTTTTTAGCTTCTTCCAAGAATTCTAGATATTTATTTAAGTCTTCTTCCGTCTTAAAACATATACCATATATTCTTTGAAGCATTTTATTTTTAGCGTCACCCTTCCAATAGGCTCCGCTAAACTTTAATAATTTAAAGTATTTTAATTCTTTAACAGAATCAACATGTGGTCCACGGCAAAGGTCAGTGAAATCTCCTTGACTATAACAACTTATTACTGTATCAGATGGATCCATTCTACTAATTAAATCTACTTTATATTCATCATCTTTAAACATTTCTAATGCTTCTTCTTTACTTAACACATTACGAATAATTTTTTTACCATCTTTAGATAATTTCTTCATTTCTTTTTCTATTAATGGTAAATCTTCTTCTTTTATTACTGAGTCTCCTAAATCAATATCATAATAGAATCCATCTTCGATGACTGGTCCTACCCAAAATTTAGCTTGGGGATATAGATGTTTTACAGCTTGGGCAAGTAAATGAGCGCAACTATGATTTAGGACATTTAATTCTTTATCTTCTTTTATATTTATCATTATTTTTCCTCCTTTATCTTTTCAAATCGATATTTTTGTTTTACTTCTGGGTATTTTTTATGATCAACTTCAGATATAAACATATCATATGGTCTTACCCAGTATTCATTATTATGTTTATAGACAACTTTTAATGATAGATCTTCAGTATCTTTAGCTATTGCTACTACTTCATAGATATTACCTTTAAAGTGTCTATATAGTTCTCCCTTTTTTACTTCTCTCATATTCCTCCTAAAAAGAAAAAGAATGGTACCTAAGGAGCCAATTAGGCGGTACCATCCTTTATTTTACTTAATTATGATAACGGGAACTATAATCCCGGGCAGTATTGGTGCCACTTATAGGTAGTAATTATATATCTATTTATTAGTTTTCACCAACCACTAACTCTCTACTTAAATATAATATATAATCGTGTCCTAATCATTGCGTTCATTAATATTATAGCAAGTTTTTTTTATTTGTAAAGATTAATCAATCAATAATTGTATTTTCTTCTGATAATTCTTTTTTAAATTCTTCTTTAAATGCTATTATTTCTTTTTTTATGACATCAGGGTAAACAGCTTTTGAAGATTTTATTGCCTCATAGATATGTTTCATTTCTATAAAAGATTTGTTTGCAAATAGAGCTTGTGAATATGCTTGTCTTAGTATTGTTAATGCTATATCTGGATATCTGGATGATATCTCATATACTCTTTTATATTCGTTAGTCATATTAACAATGAACTTACATATTTTTTCTTTTATAAAATCAGTATAATTCATCTTAACACCAGTTTGTGCTTCTATTTTAGGAATTGTTTTCATAAGTATTTCTACGCACATTTCTTGCGTAGGTTCTAATATCTCTATTTTTTCAAATCTTCTGACAAAGGCTTTATCTCTTAATATATATCTCTCATATTCATAGTCAGTAGTAGCTCCGATTAATTTAATGGTCCCTCTACCTAGTCCTTCTTTAAACATATTAGCAAGATCGATATTGCTTTGGGTATTATTTCCTATAATACTATGTATTTCATCTATAAATAAAATGATTTTTTCTTTGTTTTTTAGTTCTTTTATTAGTAAGTTCATTTTATTTTCTCCATCATAATCTCCAATAAGTGTTGGGGCACTTATTTTATAGATTTGATAGCCTTTTAGAACATTTGGTATATCATTATACTGCATATGATAAGCTAGTCCTTCAACAATGGCTGTTTTACCTATACCTGGTTTGCCCACTAAAACGGCTGATTTTTCAGGAGTTAATAATACCATTACTAATTCTTTTAATTCTTTATCTCTCGATATAGCAGGATTGGTAATATATTTATTATTGGTTAAGTTCTCTCCATACTTTTCCAAGATACTTATTTTTTCTTCTTGATTCATAATTCACCTACTTTATTCTAAAAATAGTTTACTAATTTCTTTTTTTATATTATCTATAGAATTATCTTCTAATATTTTAGATAATTTTTGATTTTTTTTATATAATTCTAATTTATCTTCATAAAAATATAATTTATTTTCAATGTTTTTTATCATTTTGTGTATAGCATTTCTACTTATTCCTTCATTTTCACTAATTTCTTGTAGTGATAAATTATTAAAGTAATATTCTTCAAAATAATATTTCTGTTTCTCATTAAATAGACTGCTATAGTAATCGTATAATATTATTAAATAATCTCTATCTTTCATAATTGCATCCTAAAGAACATATAGAACAAGGCTATACCTATTAGTAAGACTCCTATAACATATAAACCATAAAATAAGAATTTATATTTCATCTCTTTTATTCCATATGAGATACTAAATAATAATAAAGATAGCATTAGCATCATAGCTGGAAAAAATATTAAATTATTAATGGCTAGTATAGCTAAAACTATTACTATTAATGATAAAACCCCACAAAATATTTTTACACTTTTATTCATAATTTCTCCTTTTTATAAATCTTTAAACAATCCATAAATATATTTTTCTGGATCAAATATTTCCAAATCATTAACACCTTCACCAAGGCCTACAAATTTAACTGGTATACCTATTTCTTCTTTAATGCCTAGGACAATTCCGCCTTTTGCAGTACCATCTAATTTTGTTAAAACTATACCTGTAATATCTGTAATTTCTTTAAATGATTTAGCTTGATTAATACCATTTTGCCCTGTAGTAGCATCAATTACTAATAGTGTTTCATGAATATCATCTGGTGTTACTTTATCAATTACTTTGTTTATTTTAGATAGTTCTTGCATTAGATTAATTTTATTTTGAAGTCTACCGGCTGTATCTATTAATACTAAATCATATTTTTCTTCTTTTGCTTTTAATAATCCATCAAATATTACAGAACTGGGATCTTTGTTAAGTGTTGAGATAACTGGAATGTCTATCCTATGTCCCCATTCTTCTATTTGTTCTATAGCACCTGCTCTAAACGTATCTCCTGCTATTAATAATACTTTATGGCCCTTCTCTTTGTACCTAGATGCCAACTTACCAATAGTAGTAGTTTTTCCCACGCCATTTACTCCGACAAATAGTATTGTAGTGAGTTTTCCATCTTCAAAATGAATTTTGCTATCGATAATAGAATCATTAACATACATAGCAAATAATTCATCTACAATAACTTCTTTTAAATCATCACTGTTAGTAATACTTTCTTTTTTTACTCTATCTTTTAGTAAATCAACAAATTTCATTACTGATGATACTCCAATATCAGCCATTATCAGAATATCTTCTAATTCACTAAAATAATCTTCATTAACAAATTTATATTTTTTGGACAAATTATTTAGTGATGAAATAAATTCTTTTCTGGTTTTTTTTAATCCATCATCGTATTTTACAACATTATTGTCATTATACTTTGTAAATTTCTCTTTTATTTTAGAAAATAATCCCATATATACCTCCTAGCTGTAATTATCAATAATATATTTTTTTATTTTATCATAATCATTTTCTAATTTTCCATTAACGATTTGTTTTTCAATATTAGATAATATTTCTTTTAGGTATGCCCCAGGGCGTCTATCTAATATTTTTGTTATATCAAGTGTTTCTATGCATATATCTTTTATTGAATGGATAGGTAAATTATTATATATTTCATTTATTTTTTTCTTATCATAACCTTTTATCTCAGAAGCTACTGTTGATATATATAATCCATACTTATAGATATTATATTTGTTAAAATTGGCTTTTAGTAATTCTCTAATATTATGCATTTGTTCTTTTTCTAACTTTGTAAAATTATAAACATTATCTATATTTAATTGAGCCCATATTCCTATAATATCATCGCACATAACGATATCTTTTAAATTATTTAATCCTAGATATTTATCTAATTTAAAATCTAAGATAAGATTTCTTCCTTTTTCTTTATAATGAGAAGAAAATATTTTACTAAGTTCTTCCTTCTTTCTTTCATTAGATAATTTCTTTAATAAGTTACCATATTTTATTAAATAATTTTGGGTGTTTTGATCTATATCAAAATCTAATATAGAGGCAAACCTAATAGCTCTTAGTATACGTAAAGAGTCTTCTTTAATACGATATTTAGGATTACCTACCGTTTTAATTAATTTCTTATTAAGATCGTCTTTACCATGTAATAAATCAATGTAATTACCATCTTTATCAATACAAATAGTATTAATAGTAAAGTCCCTTCTTAAAAGGTCTCCTTTTAAATTGTTAATATATTTCATTTTAATTGGACGTCTATTGTCTTCATACTTAATATCTTTTCTGAATGTCGTAACATCAAATTTAGAATTTTTATATATTAATTTAACTGAACCATAACCGACATCACTTACTGATGAAGATGAAAATAACTCTATTATTTCTTTTGGTTTGGCACTAGTGCAAATATCTATATCCATAGTTTTGATATTTAATAGTGTATCTCTTGGATATCCTCCGACAATATAAGCAATATAGCCATTACTATCAAATATATTTAATATCTCAATTGCTTTTTCATACATAATCTATGCACCCCTTTAATTATATCATGAAATTAATTTTTTTTGTATAAAATGTGATTATTTGTTAAAGATAAATATGAAAGGAAAAATGGTATGCTACAGAAACAGAATTATAATGAATTATTAGATATACCTTATAACATTGAAAAGGAATATATGAAAACAGATATATTTTCTCATGATAGTAGATATGTTATAGAAGTTGATTTACCTGGTATATTAAAAAAGGATATAAAAATTGATTATGAAAATGGTTATTTGACAATTGGTGTTTCTAGGAAGATGTTAAAGGAAGATATTAGTAACTATTTAAGAAGAGAAAGGTTTTATGGAGAAATAAAGAGGAGTTTTTATATTGGTATAAAAGACATTAAGGATATTAAAGCGATATTCAAAGATGGTATGTTGGAAATTAATTTTCCTAAAGAAGATAATGGTAAAAATAATAAAGGAATAAGTATCTCATGATACTTATTCCTTTTGATTAATGAAATATTCTTACTATATCGTTAAATGTGATATATATTAGTAATAGTATTAATAGGAAGAAACCTATTGTATGAATAATTGCTTCCGTTTTTTTACTTATTTTGTTACCAGTTAATTTTTCTAATATTAGAAAGAATATTCTTCCTCCATCAAAGGCTGGTAATGGTAAGAAATTAATAAATCCTACATTAATACTTAGATATGCTGTTAAATATATAATAGCTTCTAGGCCTTGTTTAGACTGGGTACCTACTATTGTATAAATACCTACTGGTCCGGAAAATTCTTTAACTGATACTTTGCCAGTAAATAAACATTTTATAGTTTCCCACATAGAAACTGTCAAATTATATGTTTTTACTGCTGCATATTTAATAGAATTTAGAAATCCATGTTCTACTTTATAGGATGTTGCTATACCAAACTTATAAGTTTTATTTCCTGCTTCATCTTCTACTTCAATAGGTGTAACCTTATATTTTAATAATTTATCATTCCTTTTAACTGTAAATGTTAATGTTTCTCCATTATTAATTTGCATTTTAATTAGTGCTATATCCCAACTATTAATTTTATCATCATTAATTTTAGTAATTAGATCTCCTTCTCTAATACCTGCTTCATATGCTGGGAAACCTTCTACTACAGATCCTATTACTGGTTTTGAAGATATAGCTCCATATATTAGAGCACTTATAAATAATAATAGGAAAGCAAATAAAAAATTATTAAAAATACCTGCAAATAATATTAGAAATCTTTGAATAAAATTTTTATTACACATTTGTCTGTCTGATGGTATTTTATCATCTGTTACTGTATCTTCTCCTGCTATCATAACATATCCGCCAATGGGGATTAGTCTTAAACAAAATTCTGTTTCTCCACCTTTTTTCTTTTTACCAAATATTTTTTTACCCATTCCTATAGAAAATTCATAGACATAAGTATTAGATAATTTAGCAAAAATAAAGTGTCCAAATTCATGTATACCTACTATACATCCTAAAATTAATATAAACCATATGATTGTCATGTTATCCTCCCTATAGAATACTTAATAATAGTGACATACACAATGATACATATATAACACTATCAAATCTATCTAGTATTCCTCCATGTCCTGGTATTAAATTAGAATAATCTTTTGTCCCATAATATCTTTTAATACTACTGAAAACTAAATCTCCTACTTCGCTAATAATAGTTAATGCTAGCGATAAAATTAGAACCTTTATTAATGATATGTTGCCAATTACATTAGAATAGTATACAGTTCCTACTATTACGCCCATAAATGTACCAATTAGACTTCCCTCAACAGTCTTTTTAGGAGATATACTTGTTAATTTGTGCCTGCCTATTAACATTCCGCCAATATAAGCATATGTATCTGTAATAAATGATATTATAAAAATGTATATACATTGATAAATATTGATGTCCCTTAGGTATACAATATTTCCAAAGGCAAAGCCTATAAAATATACGCTTCCTAATACGTACATACAATCTTCTATATTATATTTATCTTTATCATTATAAAATATGATAGGAATACTTAATAGTAGTAATGGTAATAAAATTAGAATTTTTAAGTCTAAATTGTAAAAAATATTATTAAGAATAATAATTGCTATGGATAATATTCCAAATACCTTAATTAATTCAATATTTTTATCTTTTGTTTTGTATTTTATTCCCATAAATTCTCTGAATCCTAAAATTCCACATAATAGCATAATAATACTAAATATTTTACTGCTTATTATTAGAGAAGATACTAAAATTAAGAGTAGTACCATCGCACTTAAAGTTCTTGTTTTCATTTAACACCATCTTTCTAGTTAAGTATACTAAAAAAAAAGAAATATGTAAATAAGATTAATACTCTTTATATACATATCTATGAAAAAGATAGATGTTTAAATTCTTCTAGTTTTCCTTTTTCACAATTATTACCGAAGTAATCTAATAATTCATGATTACGATAAATGCTGACTATTTCACAATTTTTTAGGCACTTATTGCATTTACTTATTTTTCTTTCAAGAGTATCATTTTGAATATCCAAGTTATATATTTTAGTACTTTTTATTTTCTTAGCAATAATGGCTATTCCTAATGCCAAATAATAATATGATTCATCATTATAATTAACTTCTAGGTATTCTAGTATCGATTTATTTTGAGAGAAGTATCCTAGAAGGTGTTTACATGGTGGTAATTCTTTGAACATTTTCTTTACTAATGAAGATAGTATCTTATTCTTATCAACATTATTGTTATTTAATTCTTGAATTTCTTCATATAATAAGACTAGATTGTCATTTTTAAAATTAATATCTTCTTTAACTAAAATTATTTTATTAATGTCTATTTTTAATAGTTGTGCTACCTTATAAATGAAATTACTATTAATGCTATTACTTGATTTATATATTTTATAATCAAGTTGTTTATTGTTTTTAATGTTTAATATTTTAGAATTGTCAGAAGATAATTCTAGAATGTTTCCTTCTAATTCTCTTTCATTAGCATATTCATAAATACATTCTATTTCATTAATTACTATATTTGTAGCTAGAAATTTGCCTACTATAAATCTATTTTCTCCGGTAACTCCGATGTTATATATTTGATAATTACCTGAAATGTTATCTTTAATCATCTTAAATATATATTTAATATCACTAATTATTCTTCTTGTTTGTATACATACTTTATAGACAATCTCGTTGTTACTATCTACTACTACTGCTTTGGTATTATATTTCCCAGAATCTATTCCTATATAGTATCTCATACTTCACCTCTTATATCTAGTATATCTATATTCAGGAGGGAATTTTGTCGAATATTATTGTCGGCTATTAGTCTACATATTTTTTAATTTTATTATGAGATAATTTTTTTGAGGTTATAAGTATGGAAGAAAAAAATTATAACGTTAATATTTATGATACTGTTAGATTCAATATTAGAAAGTATCGCCGAATGGCTAAAATGACTCAACAAGAATTAGCCGATTTGGCAGATTTAAGTCATGGATATATTAGGGATATTGAATCTATTAAAATGGGAATTACTTTTTCTTTGGATGCTGTAGAAAAGATTGCTAAGGCTCTAGATAGAAAAGTGAAAGATTTTTTTGAAGAAATTGAAAAAGACGATTAAGTTAATCGTTCTTTTTTATTATTTACCATTTTATTAATCATCATAGCGGCACTGGTGTCCCCTACTACATTTAGTAGTGTGGCACCAGGATCGATTATAGTAGCTATAATTGTCAATATTGGCAATGTCGCAATTGGGAATCCCAATAATGTAATGATTAATGTTTCTGATATAGTTCCCCCGCCTATTGGAATAGCTGATACTAATAATGTAGCTATTAAAGATACTCCAATTATTTTAAATACTGATATATCTGAATTAAATAAAGATACTAAAAACATTATTTTAAATACACTACCTAGAGTAGATCCATCTTTATGAAAACTTGTTCCTAATGATATAGTGATATCAGCAATATCTTCATTGACACCAACTTTTTTAGTAGCATCCATATTAACGGGTATTGAAGCGGCTGATGAACATGTAGCTAATGCTGTTAAAGATGGAGGAATAATATTATGCCAAAATCTTGTTACTCCTTCTTTTCCATAACTTATATACGCAAATAATGGATATATTATAAAATATACAAATAAAGATGCTATTGTATAAATTATAAATGTTTTTAAATATCCTAAAACAATACTAGAACCAAATGTACCTACTAGGGATGCGAAATAACAGCATAATCCGAATGGAGCATAATACATTATAATTTTTATAAAGCTAAATAAGATATTCTTAGCTGATTCTAATATATTATAAACAGGAATGGCCCTTTCTTTTTCCTTTAACATGGCAATACCTAATAATAAGGAAACAACAATTATAGCTATCATATTATCCCTAGTCAATAATTTAGAAAAATCTGATACAGATACCATATTGACAATTCTTTCTAATATGGAAACATTGTCTTTGGTATATTCAAAATTGGTATTAATACTATTAATCACGTTATGAATATCTTTAATATTTACTAATCTGAATATTTTAGTGCATATAATACCTATAATTATCATAATTATGGATGTAAATATAAATGTTACTATTACAGAAATTAGTGTTTTGCCTAATCTTTTTGGTTTATTTACCTTATATATTGATGTTACTATTGTTAAAAATAAGAGAGGTACTATAGTAATTAATAACATATTTAAGAACAAGTCCCCAAAAGGACTTAAAATAATTGCTTTTTCCTTTAAAATAATTCCCAACAAAGCTCCAATAAAAATAAAAATAACTAATATAATGGAATCTTTGTAATTTTTAATTACATTTTTCATAATCACCTTCCATTTAATTATATTAGTTATCTTTATTATTATTCTTACTCTACGTATTGTATACAGTTTGTATGTTCTGTAATGTTATATTCATACTCACCAATTAAATCACTGACACTTGTCATGACTCCATCTACATAATATATATATGCTCCGGATTCTGTACTCGTTCCAAATTTAGAAGCATTTTTTAATTTAATATTTTTCTTTTCTGCTAAAGTACGTAAAATGATGTATCCCTCATTTTTAAGGCAGGAATCAAAATTCTGGTTACTCGATCTATATATTTCTACGTATCTTAGCATTGTATCTTTATCATCTTGTATATCTTTCATATATCTTTTATTCATAGATGCTTTAATATTAGGCACTGCTATAATACTTATACTTAGTAAAATTACTATAACAGCTAAAAGTTCAACTAAGGTAAATCCTTTATTTTTTTTCATATTTTTCATATTTTATCACCATAATAAATATAACATATTTTTTTATTGTTGTAAATTCTCATTATTATCATATATTTTATTAGGTGATTTAATGAAAAAGATTAAATATTTAGGATTATTATTGTTAATTGTTTTTACATTTATGTATACGGATAAAATAGTATCTGTAATTAATGATAATGATGATATTATGCTAGAGATTAAAGAACAAGCTCAATATTACAGGATAGAACCATTTGACGGTATTATTAAAAATGACACTATTATACCAGGTATTAATGGTCGTGAAGTTGATATGTATCTTAGTTATAATAATATGAAACACTATAAAGTATTTAATCCTGAATTATTAAAATTTAAAATTATTCCTCCGAAAAATTCCATTAAGAATAATATGAATAAATATATTATTAAGGGTAATAGCAAGAATAAGAACGTTTCTATTGTATATATTTTAAGTAATAATATGGATAATCTGTTAAATTATTTAGATAATGATATATCTATAAATATTTTTATTAATTATAGTTATTTAGAAAATAATATGAGTAATTTGGTTAAATTTAAGAATCATGAAATATATAATTATGGAGATGATGGTATTTATACTGAGGAAAATATTATTATTGGTAATAATATTATTAATAATAAGACAAATAGTAAGGGAAACTATTGCCTTAGTATCGATAAAAACGTCGATACTCTAAATGTTTGCTTTAGTAATAAAATGTGGACTATTATACCTTCTATTTGTGGTGGATATATAGATATTAAGAATAACGTGGAAAACGGTTCTATTATTTTATTAAATAACTTGAGTGAATTAAATAATGTTTCTGCTTATCTTGTTAGTAAAGGATATAATATTGTAGGTTTATCCAAGTTACTAAGCGAAAATATTGATTAAAGAAAAGAATAATGTTAATATTATTGTAGGTGTAAATATGAAAACAAAAAAGGTAATTATATATATCTGTGTAATAATTTTTGTTAGTAGTTTCTTTGTTTTAAGAACCAGTTATTTTCAGGGTCATGATTTAGATTTTCATTTATCAAGAATTATTTCCATAAAAGATTGTATAGAAATGAAAAAAATATGTTATGTGGCTCCTAAATACTTAAGGGGGTATGGATATGGTACTCCATTATTCTACCCAGAACTATTTCTTATTTTACCAGCTATATGGTTACATTTTGGTTTAAGGTTATCTATATCATATAGGATATTTATATTTCTTATTAATGCCTTATCAATATTGAGTATGTATTTTTGTTCTAAAAAAATAGTTAAAAATAATGAGAAGTCCCTATTTTCGTCTTTTCTATACGCTTTTGCTTCATATAGAGTTATTGATCTAACAACAAGAGGTGCTCTTGGTGAAGCATTATCATTTATATTTTTTCCCTTAATTATATTAGGAATATATGAAATAGTATATGGTGACTATAAGAAGAATTATAAATATTTGATAATTGGTATGTCAGGAGTAATGCTTAGTCATATATTGAGTTCTGTAATTATATTTGTATACTTATTTATATTTTGTATTATTAATATTAAAAAACTTTTAAGTAATAAACAGAGAATTACATATTTAATATTAAGTGCTTTGATAACACTTCTATTAACCTCTTATTTTACTTTGCCATTATTAGAACAATTATTTAGTGCTTCTTATAGAGTTAGTTTACCTACTTTTGTATTAAGTCAAAGGGCAATGCCTATTTATCATATATTTTTGGAATCTTCATTTGCTCAAATTATTGATGGTAGCAGGTGGATATGGTCTCCTGGTACAGTAGGAACTATGCTTATAATTATTCTTGCCCTTTACATAATATCAATTATTTCAAAAGACAAATATTCATCCTTTATGAATCAGAATATGATTATTTCTATAGTATGCATATTATTAACTACAAAATTATTTCCTTGGAAAATATTGGATAATATATTGCATATAATTCAATTCCCTTGGAGGTTAAATATTATACCTGCTATAATTTTGCCGTTGTTTGGCAGTTATATTATTGATAATTATAAAGAAAATAAGAAGATGTTTATAATTCTGATTATTATAGTTGGTATTTTTTCTATTCAATCAATTACTGTTTTCAAAAATACTACATTTGTAAATAAGGATATATATGACGACTATGAAATTATGTTTGGAGAATATCTTCCTTTATCATTTGATAATCAAAATTTTATAGATAGAAAAGATATAGTTAGTAATAATCAGAATTTAGAATATACTTATGAAAAAAAAGATAATGTATTAACTATTGATTTTAAAAATAATGCTATGGATACTAACTTAGAATTACCATTTATTTATTATAAGGGATATAGTGCTTATATTGATAATAACATATTAAAAACTTATGAGAGTGATAATGGTTTAGTTGGTATTATAATTGATAATAAGTATAAAGAAGGAAGAATAAAAATTTTATATAAGGGGACTTTGATTCAAAAAGTAACTTTATATATTAGTATAATATCGCTGATTGGTTATTTATTGTTAAATATAAAAAAAATTAAAATAAAGCAATAAAATGTTTAATTGCTTTATTTTTTTTGATATAATAACTAATTGTATAGGTGAAGTTATGAAAATGAATGAAGTTGATAAGAGTAAATTATCTCCGATGATGCAGCATTATGTCAGTATAAAAAAAGAATATCCTGACACTATTGTTTTTTATAGATTAGGAGACTTTTATGAAATGTTTTTTGAAGATGCTATACTAGTTAGTCATGAATTAGAACTTACTTTAACTGGTAAACAAGCAGGATTGGATGAGAGGGTTCCAATGTGTGGTATTCCTTATCATGCATCAGAAATATATATTGATAAGCTTATTAAAAAGGGATATAAAGTTGCTATTTGCGAACAAATGGAAGATCCTAAGACGGCCAAAGGAATTGTTAAAAGAGATATTACTGAAATTATTTCTTCTGGTACTGTTATTAATAGCAATTCATTAAATGAAAAAGAAAATAATTATATCGCTAGTATATATAGTTATGATTATTGTTATATTCTTACTTATGCTGACATTACTACTGGTGATATATATTCTGAGGTTATTGAATATAATGAAGAAAAAATTATTAATAAAATACTTTTTTTGAACATTAAAGAAATTATTGCTAATGAGAAAATATCTATGAATATTATTAATAAACTTAAGGATAATTATAAAATTACTACTTCAATAATAGATAATTTATATCATGATAAGGATTATGATTATTCTATAAAAAATATTAGTGATGAGAGATATATTTTAGGTTTTAGACATCTATTATATTATTTAGTGATTAGTCAAAAGAGAAATTTATCTCATCTAAAAAATTTAGTTATTAAGAAGAATGACGAATATTTAAAAATGGATATTCACACTAAAAGAAATCTAGAATTAACAGAATCTATGCGTAATAAGGAAAGAACTTATTCATTATTGTGGCTTTTGGATGAAACAAAAACAGCTATGGGTTCTAGGATGTTAAAGTCTTGGATAGAATTCCCATTAGTGAAAAGAGAGGATATCGAAAGAAGATATGATGTTGTAGACACTTTAATCTGTGAATTCATTTTAAATGAGGACTTGAGAAAATATTTATACGAAGTTTATGACTTAGAAAGATTATGCGGGAGAATATCTTTAAATAGTGCTAATGCTAGGGATTTGCTACAACTGAAAAATTCTTTGAAAATACTACCTGATATTAATAACATATTAAAACAAATTGGATATAGAGAAATAGAGGATGTTAGTGAATTATATAATCTATTAGAGTCGTCTATCTATGATAATCCTCCTATTGGATTAAAGGAAGGATACCTAATTAAGAATGGATATAATAGTGAATTAGATGAATTAAAAGACTTAAGAAGTGGTGGTAAAGATTTTATTAGTAACTTTGAAATAGAAGAAAGGGAAAGAACTGGCATTAAGAATCTAAAAGTTGGATTTAATAAGGTATTTGGTTACTATATAGAGGTTACTAAAAGTAATTTAGGAATGATCAGTGATGAAATGGGATATGAAAGGAAACAAACATTAGCTAATTGTGAACGGTTTATCAATCCTATTTTAAAAGAAAAAGAAAAACTTATTTTATCTAGTGAGGAAAAAATTATTAATTTAGAATATGAATTATTTGTTGGTATTAGAAATAAATGTAATGAATATGTTCATATGTTACAAGATATAGCTAGGACTATTAGTGAGATTGATATATTATCTAATTTTGCTAAAATATGCGAGAAATATCATTTTGTAAGGCCAATAGTTAATGAAGAAAATATTGTTAATATAAAGGATTCAAGGCATCCTGTTGTAGAAAAAGTTATAAGAGATGAATATGTCCCTAATGATATAGTTATGGATAATGAAACAAACATATTATTAATAACAGGGCCCAATATGGCAGGTAAAAGTACTTATATGCGTCAATTGGGTATTATTGTTATTATGGCTCAAATTGGATGCTTTGTTCCTGCTAAAAGTGCTACATTGCCTATCTTTGATAAGATATTTACAAGAATTGGTGCTTCTGATGATTTAGTTTCTGGGGAATCGACATTTATGGTAGAAATGATGGAAGCATCTAATGCTATTAAGAATGCTACTAAAGATAGTCTAATATTATTCGATGAGTTAGGAAGAGGTACTGCTACTTTTGATGGTATGAGTTTAGCTCAGGCAATCCTTGAATATACTCATGATAAAATTGGTTGTAAGACACTATTTTCTACTCATTATCATGAACTTACTGATTTAGAAAGTACATTAAGTAAATTAAAAAACAAACATGTATCTGCTAAAGAGGAAAATGGTAATATTATATTTTTACATAAAGTTCTTGATGGTAGTGTAGATAAAAGTTATGGTATTAATGTTGCTAAGTTAGCTAATTTGCCTAATGAAGTAATAGATAGAGCTTCTAAAATATTGGAAATATATGAAAAAAAAGAGGGAGAAAGAGATATTATTATTCAAACTTCCTTGCCTATTATGGAAAATAATAATGAGTCAGAAATAATTAAAGATTTAGAAGATATTAATATATTAGAAATTACTCCTCTTGAGGCTATTAATATTTTAAATAAATTAAAAGAAAAAATATCTAAATGATTTAGATATTTTTTTTATTCTATATGTAATTGTTCTCTTAGTATGCGATCTAGTTCTTTTTGAGAAATAGGTTTGGATAAATAATCTTTAAATCCCTCTTTTAAGTATTTTTCTTTAGATCCTTCAATGGCGTTAGCAGTTAATACTACTACTGGTGTATCAAAGCCTGATGCTCTATTTTTTAAATTGTATAGTGTTTGAATTCCATCCATCTCTGGCATCATATGATCTAGAAATATCAAGTCATATTTATTATTTTTAGTTAGATTTAAACATTCTAATCCACTTTTAGCTACTGTAATTTTAAAATTATATGATTTTAAAATCTTCTCTGCTACCTTTAAGTTTAGTAAATTATCATCTACTAATAAGATATTATATTGTGATCCATCAAAGTGTTCATCTAGAATATTTTTCTTTGGTTCTAAGGCTGCTATATTGGTTATTAGAGTTCTATCTGCTATTTCTTGTTCAAAGTTAATTGTGAATGTGGTGCCTTGTTGATAAACACTCTCAAAACTAATCTTACCACCCATAAGATTTAATAATTCTTTGGTTATAACAAGTCCTAATCCCGTTCCTTCAATATTCTTTTGTCCTTGATCCAATCTTTCAAATTTTTGGAATATTTTATCATAATCACTCTTTTTAATACCTATTCCCGTATCTATTACTTTAAATGTTAAATTACATTTATTACCATTAATTCTCGAATCTATACTTAAAGTAATAGTACCTTTTTTTGTATATTTACAAGCATTAGATAAAATATTTAGTAATACCTGATGTACTTTAACTTCATCACCGATTAGTTTACTTGGTATATTTCCTTTTGATTCTACAATAAATTTAATTGGTTTTTCTGATATAGTCACATTTACCAAACTAGTAAGTTCAGATATTATATCAGCCAAGCTATATGGGCTATTATTAAGTGTCATTTTCCCTTCTTCTACTTTAGTGATATCCAATATATTGTTGACAATTTCTAATAAGATATTACCTGCTCCATTAATATTTTTAATATCTTCAGCAATGCTTGCTGGTAATTCATCAGTAGGTATTGATTCAGAGAGTCCTATTATGGCATTTAATGGTGTCCTGATCTCATGAGAAACACTGGCTAGGAAATCTGTTTTAGCATTATTAGCTGATTCAGCTTTATTTCTTAAATCGTTTAATTCATCTATATATTTTAGGTCTGGATTTTCAAATGTAAAATATATAAATATTGTAACTAGACAGAATGCACTACTTATTATTGGTGTGCTTGGTATCGTTGCTTGTAATATGAATGATGCAAAATATAATAAGATAGATATTAATACCATAAAATTTTTTTCAATTGTAATATGCTTACTATTAATAACAAGTGAAAGAAGTAAAATCATTGTCGTTATGGTGGCAATTATATATATGTATAATAACATATCACCTTCTATAACAAATGGGCTTAGAGAATAATTAAATGGTATAAATAGTGAAACAATTATTAACGTTATTAATGTTAGGATATAGATTGATGTTAATATTTTTTTATTCTTTATTAAGCTTATTATACTATCATAGTTATTTTTATCTTTTAATTTGTTAACCAGAATATAGGCTAAATATAACATTGACCAAATTATTAAAGAAATAAAGTATATTCTAATAAATATTGGAGGTATTATGTTATCAATACCATATTTATAGCTGAAGTATATGGCTGATATGTCTGATACTAATAAAAAGGTAGTTAAAAGAAGTAAAACTTTATAAATTTTACTTTCTACGAAATTGTATTTTCTCTTAACAAAATAAATGCATTGTAAAATTATAATATATAGTAAACTACATATTTCTAATTTCATAGTATCATACATAATACCACACCTTTTTATTTAATTGCTGTACTTAATTTTTCTTTACTCTTTTGAAAACTTTGGATTATTTTAGGATCATACTTGTTGTTTGATTCGCTTAGTATTATAGAATAAGCTTCTTCTTTATTTTTGCCACTATGGCATAAATTTAGGTATTCTATGCAAATATTTACAATACTACTAGAGATTGGTATTGCGTTTCCAGAAGCCATTTCTGGAAATCCTTTACCATCGAATCTTTCGTTACGATACTTAATAATTTCTGTTACATATTTAATTTCTGCTTTATCTTCAAGTTTAATATATTTACCAATATTGGAAGCATTTAAACATGCCTCTTTCATAATATCTATTTCATATGTATTAAATACATTTTTATTCAAAAATTCTTTGGGTAACAAGTATTTATATATGTCATAGTAGATAGAAGAATCAACTAATTTTTCTATAACATTTTGGTTTAAATTATATTCTGGATAATCTATTGATACTTGTTCTGACAAAATCTTTACTAAGTCTTTTACGTTTGTTATTTCTTTACTATAATCATATAAGTATGATTTAACTAAATCTTCTGTAATGTTTTTTAGATCTCTATGTTGTTCTACTAACATTTGGTTGACCAAATTACTTGTTTTATATAAACCAATTAAGTTATCTATTCTGTGTTTAATAACTTGTACATTAAATGGTTTTTCTAACATATCAGCTATTTCATAACTATATGCTCTATTTCTTGTTTCTTTGTCATAGTTACCACTAATGATTATTACTGGTAACTTTGTTAGATAATTATTATTATCTAGGTATTCTAGAACACCGAATCCATCTAATACTGGCATTAATAGATCTAGGAAAATACAATTAATATTATATTGCTTACTAGATAGGATATCTATTGCTGATTTTCCATCATTACATGTTATAACTTCATAATCTAATGAGAATATTTTTTTCAAGATACTACATGTCATCTTATCATCATCAACGATCAATATTGTTCTTTTTCCACCCTCTAGATATATAGAGTTATCTACTAATGATTTATTTAATTTAGGGTAATTACTAGTTAATGTACCAATGATATTATTTAAATAATCTTTTTTGGCATTTAAATCTCCTTCTCCATTAACAACATTATATATTTTAAAAATAGATAGAGACACTGCATCTATTAATTTATTTAAATTAACTTCCAAGTTATTGTCAGCAATATCTTTTGTTTCAACAGCGTTTGTCATCTCATTAGAAAAAGCTAAAATGTATTTGTGGCCAGAATACTCGTATAACTTTATAACATCACAATATTTCTTATATTCGCCATTTTTATTTTTCTTAGAATATTCTAATGTAATATAATCTTGTCCATTATTTTTAATACTTTCTAGAAATTGTATAGACATAGAATTAATATATTTTTCAATATCTTCTTCTTTGATAGAATTATGGCATTTTGTAATATAATCTGTAAATGAAGATTTTTCTTCTTCTATAAAGTCATTATTTTGATATATATACTTGCTTACATTATCTGATAAAATATCTATAACATAAATAACCTTATAGCTTGATGAAATAATACTTTTAATAATATCTTTGTTCATAATATCTACCCCATATTCTTATATGCCATAAGGATACTATAAACCTTATTAGCTTCCGTAATTAAATTATTAAAATTACTATTGATAAATTCTACATTATTTTGTTTTCCGGCCATTTCATGCTGATAAAATATTTCTCCCATTTGCATAAATCCTAATGTACGACAATTACTTTTCAAGGCATGCACTAATATTACATAATTATTAATATCACCATTCATTCTATAACTATTGGCTTTGTTTAAATCACCTGGAAAACTATTTAAAAAATCTAAAAGAACTTCATTATATGTTTCAAAATCCATAGTATTATTTATTCCAGCATCTGTATCTACTCCATATTGTTTTAAAAAATTAAGTTTGTTATTTTCCATAATTCTACGCTCCTATTATAATTATAAAATAAATCCAAGTTTTTTTCAATAATTATTATGAATAAGAATTAAAAAAATAAGACTTAAGTTAAACTTAAGTCTTATTTATGATTTTGTAACAGAAAATGCTAAAATTTCCATATTATTGATATTATCATTATTATCTAGTCCATTTCCTCCAATTGTGATAATAGCATTATCTAATTGTTCAGGAATGAGCTGACTATTTTTGGTATTATTAATGTAAGTATTTGTCGTTTGGTTAGTAAGTTCATCAAGAACCGATACAGATAATTTAGCATATTTCTTATTTCCTTGAGTATGGCCTTGAGGATTATATGTTAATGTTATAGAAAATATGGCTTCGTTTCTTTCTGTAGCTGCTGTAACATTTTTATTTGATGTTAAAATTCCTGTTTGTGCACTTCTTTGACCATTCTTATATGTTGATAATCGCATATATTGACTATTATAATCCCACAAAGAGAATCCACTATATGCAGCTGGAGATGTCTGTGTTTGCTCCAAAGCAGATAAGATAAACTTATTATTATTGGATGAGTTTCCCAAATTGACTTTTATTCTTGCTTCTATGGTAAATACTTGCCCATTAAAGGCAATTACTCCTGTATCGACTGTTTGATTATTACTTATTATCATGTTAGAGTCTGCTGGAGTAGTAATTGTATATGAAGTTACTTCTCCACTACTATTAACAGTTTGCACACTTACATTATCATCAGCATCGATAGTAGTCGTAACATATGAATTATCTGGTTGCGTTGTCGTGGATACAGATGAATTATCTGGATAAACTGTGGTACTTGTTGTAGAACCATCAGGGTTTTGAACAATCGTAGTAGTAGATCCATCGGGATTATGAATGACTTGTGCGCCAGAGCATGCTTCAGTAAAATTAAAATTTAGAGCAGATGTTAAAACTGAAGGAAATGATGAGGCACCATCATCCGTAAATGTGACATAAGCAGTAGCACTAGCTCCGGATGCTATTGTGTCATTATCACTTAATCCTGTATATGAATATGTTACATATTGATTAGTATAAAAACTATTATCTTTACATAATCCATAAAATGTAGCCGTACTATTTGTATTGTTTTTAATAGTTACAGCATATGTGACACTACCAGATGAATTATTTAATGTAGTAGTAGTATTAAGTAATGTTCCTTCATAGGAAGTGACACTTCCTGAACCACTTGTTGGAGTACCAGATATAATAGCATTAGTAATGTGAATAGTATTTTCTTCTAGAACTGTGGCGGAGGCATTGATGTTTAAAACTACATTTGTACTGGCATATCCAACACCCATTATTAAAGTGGCAAAAAAAATTAATAATGGATACTTATGATTAAGAAATTGTGGAACTCTTTTTTCCTTCATATTAACACCTATCCCAATTATTAATTATCTTTTTCTTCTAATCTCTTTTTTATATCACTTACTTTAATGCAATAAGTATATAATAATTTTGAATTAGTTGGAATGATAAAGTATACTCCATTCTTTTCTTGGTTTTCAACCATTAAGATTGGTTGATTAACAGTATCTCTAATTTCAAGCATATCTGTAAATGTATCTATTTTTAAAACTTGATATCCTCTTAAATCAAATTTTGAATTTACTTTTTGAATATATGAACGATAATTATTTAATATTTTCTTTAATTCTCTCTCATAAATACTCTTAGCACTTCTAGTATGTTCAATATATCTAAATAGGATAACTAATAATACTATTCCCAATAAGAAAGCAAAAATAAATAGAATTATATATAGAACATTATATATTGATGGGTTGCCGCACATCATAACATTATCTACATTGTTAACTAAATTATTAGTTATATCAATACCTACAGTATTATTAGTAAGAGGTATTACCAAACTAGTAACTGACTCATTATTAGTATCTCCATCAAATTCTTCACAAGATCCTAATACTTTAACATACATACTAACTGTCAAATAACTATTGGCATTATCCAAATTATAAACATTAACAAATTTTTTAATTAATTCATTATATTTTACGTAATCAATATTAACTGTTTCTTTGATTTCCATTTGTTTATTAACGCTAGTATATTCTTTATCAGAAATCAAAATATCACTATAATTATAAAGATTCTTGTTAGTGTCCTTGGAAACAACTTTTATATTGGCTTCAATATGATAAAAGTACTTATATTCAACATTATCTTGTTCTAAGTTTAATTTATAATTAAAATGAGCTCTAATATAATTTATTAGACTACTTATATATTGATTATCTTTTTCTAGATAAGAATCATCAAAAAATTCATTGTTTTTTAAATATACTTGATAATCTACATTACTAGATTCATCATATTTGACATATTGAATTTTACTTTTATTAAAATAAACAAATAAAAATGAGAATGATGTGATAAAAATAGCTATGATAAAAGTGATTGATATTATGATTTTATTTCTTCTTCTAAAATCTTCATTAAAAATAATATCAACTTGATTTTTTTTCATTTTTTATCACTCCTTTCATTCACTTATTATTTATTTAAACAAATCATTTAACCACAGGGTTGGGATACCTATATATTTAATTTTAAACTTAGTTACTCCGATAATTTGGTCACTAGTTGAATAAAAGTTATCCTGTTCCTTGTTAGCATCTCCTTTGGTATAATATCTCACTTTTCCATTAACAGATTCCATCTTGATAACCCTATGAACAAGTTTTACATTATTTTTATTAAATATGATGATGTCTCCACTTTTAATATCTTGATTATGATAACTTTCATAGACAACGGCATCTCCCATATCAATGGTTCCTGTCATACTACTAGAACCAATAACAATTATTCCATATCTAAACTCGCAAGATATAAGCATTGTAAATAAAGCCATTATAACTATCAATACTGTAATACTAATCATATTTTTTCTTTTATTATAATAAGAGATTGCGTAGTCAGTTTTACTATATGTACTCTCCAATATCAAATACATAATATATGGATATAGCATTCTTAAAAATGATCTAAAATATATATACATATTAGGGATAATTGGAATTATATATACATATAAAACCGTGATTAATCTATAAGCAATAATTCCATATATGCCAAATTTATTAGAATAATAGTTATAAAACAAATTACAAGCAACAGATGCAAATGATATAAATCCTACTACTGTTAAAAGGGTATTTAATGTATCTATAGAATATACTCTAACATAGATAATTAAATCAATTAATACCATGTTAACAAAAGTTAGAATTTTAGAATAATCAAAATTAGTATTGTGAATTCTTATTTTTCCGTCTTGTGATAGAAAGGTAAATCTTATAATTTCTCCCGAGACAATAACAATAGTCAGTGGAATAATAAATGTCTTTAATGCTAAGAAATTAAATGTAACGCCTTGTCTTTGAAAACCATAGAATAACCATCCAAGTAGAAAAAATATTCCCACATATAAGATTCCCATACCAATCATAAGAAATACTACTTCTTTAGATGTTGTTTTTATTATTTTTTTCTTTTTAAACAATAGTCTAGATAACGTAGCAAATACAAGTAAAATGATTGCTAATGCCATTCTTGAAATTGTATTTGATACAAAGAGAGCAATAAATAATACAACTAAAAGTACTATTTCAAAAAAATATAATTTAATTTTATCTCTTTTCATACATATTCCCCTTTAGTTAATTACTTATTGCCTACGTTCTATCAAATATTATGATGATGCTTGAGCAGTATCAGCACTAACTTTAACTACAAATGATTCTGTTACATTTGAACCTGTTACATTAACTTGTTTTAATACTACAGTTACTACAACAGTAGTAGTAGCATTATTTGCAAGAGTTGTAACTGTAGGTGCTGCAGTGATAGTAAAGTAATCACTTGACCAAGCAGTTATACCATCACTTTCATAAACTGTAGCAGTAATATTAGTAGCATTTAATGCTGTATCTGTACTAGTGTTTTTAATAGTATAAGTACATGTTGCTTGTTCATTATATGTTTTTAAAACAACTGTACAAATAGCAGTATGATTAGTAGTATCGCCTGTTGTATCAATTGAAGCTGTTGTTCCTGTTTGTCCACCACTTGTAGATGGCGCTGTAGTACTATCAAATGTAACATCTGCTCCAACAGGTAATGCTGTAGCATTACCATTAATAGTTAATAAATCAGCAACTGCTGCATAACCAACACCCAAAGTGATGATAGCGATTAGTAATCCTACTATAATATAAGTTTTTTTTCTGTTTTTCATCCGTTCTCACCTCCTACCTTTTTAATGCTTGGGGAACATATTAATAAGCCATAATACTTGTCCCCGAAGCATTAGGCAAGGAATAAATCCTATTGTATGTACTCATACAATATATCAACGTAGGCAGAATACACCCATACTCTTACTCTACTATAAAAATTATAGCAATTTTTTCAAAAATTGTAAACAAAAATGTCTAATTTTGTAAAAAGATATGTTTGTAATAAAAACGTTTGCATTTAACATGTAAGTATGGTATAATGATTGTTGATAGTATATAAAAAGATTAGTTTTTAACTAATCTTTTTTCTATTATGGATACTATTAAATACATTAAGTATGATACTATTAAAAGAATAATAATACCAGATATTACTAAGTTGAGATTAAATACTTGTGATCCATAATTTATTAAGTAACCAATACCCTCTTTAGATACTAGAAATTCTCCCATAATAACTCCTATTAAGGACATGCTAACATTTATTTTTAAACTGTTTATGATTACAGAATAGTTATAAGGGATTATTAGATATTTTAACATCTGATATTTAGTAGCATGCATACTTTCTAACAGTTTTAATTTAATTGGATCTGTATTGGCAAATCCGTTATATACTGACGATATAGTAATTATTAACGAAACTAATAAAGCCATTATGATAATAGATTTCATATTAGCACCACATATAATAATTATAATGGGTCCCAAAGCAACTTTAGGCATACTATTTATTATTGTTAAATACGGATCAAAGACTTTGTATAAAAATTTATTCCACCATAATATAATAGCTATGAATGTACCTAGAATAGTGGCTAAGATAAAACTTATAGATGTTTCAAATACAGTTATAAATATATGATTAAATAGATTGTTGCTTTTATATAATTTAATAATGGTTTTTATTATCATAGTTGGACTAGAATAGATAAATGGATTAATAATTTTATACTCAGATAATAATTCCCAAATAGTTAGAAATATTATTAGAATAAGTATTTGTGTTATATGAACATAAAACTTATTTCTTTTTATTTTTTTGACATATAATATGTGCTCACTACTATACATTTTTATCAAGTTCCTTCCACAGCATATCATAATATATTGGAAATTCTGGACATTTTCTATTATTTATAGGTGTCCCTTTATCTGTCAATTTAATATTATATATTTTCTTTACTCTTGAGGGTCTATTTGTTAAGACTATGACTCTATCTGCCATAGATATAGCTTCAGCAATGTCATGGGTAATCATTATTACACTCTTATGATTATCTTTAATCATTTTATATATATCATCTGATAGCGATAATCTAGTTTGATAATCTAGGGCACTAAATGGCTCGTCTAGAAGTAATATATCTGGTTTAGTAGCTAGTGTCCTAATTAAAGCAACTCTTTGAACTTAGTATAGACACTTTATTAGAATCTCCAATGAATTATTATATTTCTCGTATTATTATTGGATAGTCCAATATATATTTTATCTATAAATTCTTCTACAATAACTCTATTTAATTTACTTAACCTTCTATATTTTTCTATGATAGTATCAAAATTATAATTTAGATTAATATTGTTTAAGTATTTATGATATTCTAAATCTTTATTTTTATAGAATAATAATAGTTCTTGAAATTCTTTTTCATTAATTATGCCATCAACTTTATCTTCATATATTTGGTGTAAATACTTTTGGTTATTAATAATATTTTTGGTTATTTCATACTTATATTCTACTTGTTTTTGATTATCTCTATTATTAAATAAATTTAATATTATATCCTTATTGTAATATTCATTTATTTTGTTATTTATTAGGCCTAGTATTAACGTTTCTAAGTCATCATATCTTACTGAATGCTTGTTTAGGCAATGATTATCGCACGATAAATATATATGTCTACTAGTATTCTTTTTCCTCATTATGTGATTGCACACCTTACAATATACGAGTCCTGAAAATATATGAGTAGTTCCTTTTTTTATAGGTTTAGTTCTTTTGTTTATAAGTTCTTGGACTTTATGAAATATATTTTTGCTAATAATAGCTTCATGAGTGCTTTCCTTTGTTATCCAACTTGATTTATGTTTGGAAATGATTCTATGATTTTTATAGCTTACTGTAGTTCTTTTGCCTTGAACTAAATTACCTATATATATTTCATCAGTTAAAATCTTTTTTATAGTACTAGTATTCCATTTTAGATTATTTAATGGTTTGTTTGTAACAATATTTAATTTAATACCTTGATTATATTTATATAATGATGGTGGTGATATTTGATTATTATCTAAGTATTCTGATATTTTTTTATAACCGTATCCCTTTAAATATAAATTATATATTTTTTTTAGTATTAAGCTTGCTAATGGATCTATTTCTAATTTATTGTTATCTTTTCTTGACACTATATATCCATAAGCTGCAAATGGAGATATAAATTCTCCTTTAATCATTTTTATTCTAAATGCACTTCTAATATTATTAGATATGTCTTCTAAAAACCATTCGTTAACTAGTCCATTAATTTGTCTCGATTTTTTATTACCTATGTTATCTGTATCTGTATTATCAGATAATCCTATAAATCTGATATTCCATTCAATGAATTTATTATGAAGATATTTTTCTATTAATTCCATATCACGAGTAAATCTAGATTGACTTTTACATAAGACTATATCTAATTTATGATGCTCACAATCTTTTATCAATCTTTCAAACTCAGGTCTATAAGTACCTGCTCCTGATACATCTTCGTCACAGTACTCTTCTACTAATAAAAGGTCTTTATTTTTTTGTATATAATCTATAAGCATATTTCTTTGGTTTTTAATGGATTCACTGTTATATTCTTTTTTATCTTTATCCTCTTGCGATAATCTTAAATATATTCCTACTCTATTCATTATGGCCTTCTAGAATGGTTATAATATTATATAGTTTATAATTAATAATCTCTTTTAAATTATTATTCTGATATATTTCTTCAACATTATATTTAATAATAATCACCTCTAGTTAATTATATTATTTATCTAAATTATTATTTATGATATACTTATAATAGGATGTGATAAAATGATAATTAGATATAGTGATTTTCCTACTTATAAAATTATGATTGCTTTTTCTATAGTAGTAGGTATCCTATATATATATCATTTTTTAAAGAAAGAAAATATTCCCAAACGGGAATTAATCATATTTTTTATATTATTCTTTATAATATCTATTCTATTCGGTAAGTTATATACTTATATAGTTGGTGGTTTTAAAGGTAATTATTTTAAAACTGGCTTATCTGCCTATGGTGGGCTAATTGGGGTACTATTATCTTCAATTATTTATGAATTGTTATATCCTAGAAAAGGAATTGTAATTAAGTATACAGCGTTATCATTACCGCTTATTTATACATTCACTAAGATAGGCTGTACATTTGCAGGATGTTGTCATGGTATTCCTTATAGTGGTCCGTTTGCTATTACTTATCCACATATATCTTCAGAATCGTTATTTCCTATACAATTATTAGAAGTACTCATATTCATAGTTATGTTTATGATATGTAATGCTAATAGAGATAAAAAAAATATTGCTTATATTACTTTAGTTTCTATAGCAATATGTAAATTCTTACTGGATTATTTGAGAAGCAGTCATATTGGTGTTATAGTGTCTCCTAATCAGATATTTAGTATTATGCTTCTAAGTATTACTATCATTGTTTATTTATATAAAAGAAAAAAATGAGATTTGATCTCATTTTTATTATTAACAACCGCCGTTATTTTTGTTAGCTCTAGTACCAGTGGCACTTATTGTTGTATTTCCTCTAACATAGTAAATATATATTGTACCAGATGTACTATTGCTATTAACGTTTGGATATCTAAAACGATTTTCTGTTGGTGTTGTACTTGTAGTAGAACTATATTCCGTATTACCTACGGTAACAGATATTCCACTAGACCTTGTCGGTACATAGTAATAGTAGTTATTATCATCAGTTTTAGCATTTAGAGTTCCTTGATAAGTACATCCTCTATTAACTTTACCATTTGAGAATGTTGTCATATAAGAGTTACCTGTCAGACTAACAGTATATTGCCATGAATATGATGTACCATTTGTATTAGTGGTAGCTCCATAACTTGTTATATCGGAGCTAGATGCACCATTTTCATCGCCATTTACACCATATATCTGAAAGTAGTAACTTCCAGCAGCCAATCCTGTAACTGTATAACTATATTTACCTGTATCGGGGTTGAGATCTTTTCCAGTAGCTTGTGGATCTGAAGTAGATCCAGTACCTGTATTATGAGTAATTACATAGAAATTACTTATTCCAGAATCTGGAATTGTACTATTCCACTCTAATAATACTTGTCCCATATTTGTAGAACTTGTATCACAACTACTTGCGTCTGCTATAGTAGCTGTTAAATTGCTTATTGTTGGTGGTGTAGTATCTTCTATTTGTGATTCATCAACAGTTAATGTTATTGAACCGCAATTATTTGAACCTTCATTATATGCTAATGTAATATTAACAGTATAGGAACTACTTGCATATATGGCATTTGCTACTCTCTTAATATAAAATGTATATGTTTGTTCTGTCCCTTCAGCAATTGTAAAACTACTTAATGCTGTACCATCTTGGTTTACTAGTTGGAAGTGAGTTGGATCAGATATACTTAGTGTAAATGTTCTTGGTGATTGATAAGAGTTTATTACATCAACTGTAAATGAAGCAATATTATGATTTAAGCTTTCTCTTAAATCACCAGTAGCATTGGCTGGTATACTACCAATAACACTACCATGTGGTTGTTCTTCTAATTCTGGTTCCATATCTCCGATAACGGTATATGTATCATCTACTGGGGGATTAAAATCCATATATATTTGGAATGTTATAGACTCCCCAGCTGGAATAATATCTCCTAATTGTGGTCCATCTTCAGCTAAGTATATATATAAATAACCTGGATCAACATCAATACCGGATGAGTTTTGAATAACTGGCTGGAAATGAGCTAAGTCAAACCCATAATCATAATATGTATCATTATCAATTGTAACTTCAAATACGGCACGGTAATCTGGATATGTTGTTCCTTGCTCTTTAGCATATGTCAGGTTAAAATCAATACTATCACCACTTACTGAAATGGCAGGATCTGCTGATGAATTATATGATGATGATGTAACAAATGTAACATCTGTTATAGATACTACTCCTTGATTGTTTTCAAATGTTACATTACCCATTATATTTAATCTTTGGCCATAGACTGCATAGCCAACTGAAATAAATGATAAGACTACTGCTAGCAATATAGAAACACCTATATTAATTTTAACAGTCTCCTTATCATTTCTCTTTCTATTATTAGTATTAACTTTCATCTTTATCAGTCCTTTTGTTATCTTTAAGATGATATATCCATGCTACATCATTATTGATAATGATGAAAGTACTCTTTTTATCTTTTTCGTCTTGATAATAATTTATAGGCATTCTTACTTCGTTATAAACATCTAGCAATTCTTCAAATTTATCAACTTCTATTTTTTTATAACTGCTAATATCTGGTAAATTTTTTACATTAGCAATTATACTATCGTAGTTTTTAAGTATTTTATCTAAAGCTAATATATAAGTATGTGATTTTCTAAATCTTCTGCTATATTTGGTTGTATTTATCATTCCAAGCATAGATGTAAATAATAATACTCCACCTGTTATTTTAAAGATTAGATAAGCTAGTCTATGACTCTTTTCCCTAATAGTTAAAACATTTTTGTTGTTATTAGCTTCTTTATTAATAGATACATCTATAGCCTGTTCCAATAATGGAATAGTTAATCCAATCTCTGAATTAATATCTACTGGATGGTCTATTTTTTCAAAATCTGCTGTGTTGACTACACGCATAACAATCTTTAGTTCACTATTGGTTTCTAAATTATATGCTTTTTTGAATTGATTTAAAATATTATTATATTTAGCATAGTCTACTTTAACATTGTCTGTAATAACAACATTAGTATTCTTCTCAATATCTAAACTTTTTTCTTCTGACAAATCATATTCTTTATTCCAATAGTAACCTGCTGAATTTTTCTTGTTAGCTTGTAATACAGCGACATACTTATACTTAATGTGACCAGTAAATGGTCTATTATACTTAATTTCATAGTGAAAGTCGGCATCAATATAGTCAATTAAACTAGCTATATAAGTCCTGTTTTCTTCTAGGTATGGGGTTTCAAAAAATTTATTTTCTTTTAAATATACCTTATAATTAATAGAATTATTTTCTTCATAATTAATATTAATTATCTTTTTATCATTGATGCCCAACACTATAAGTATTATTCCACTAATGAAAAAGAAAGGAAATAAAAATTGAAGAATTCTATTAAATTTATAACTTTTCATTTTTACTCCTTTCTAAAATATTCATTAATTAGTACTGTAGGATATCCTATATATTTAATGATATAATCTACTTTACCCAAGACATTTTCTTCTCTTGGCCTAATTATATCCTCAGTATTATTATTATCTCCTTTAGTAGTAAAGTAATACGCATCACCCTGATGCCATATTTTGACTATTCTATGAGTAACGACTACATTACTTGTTTGGAAAGCTAAAACATCACCAACCTTCAAATCTTTGACATTTATTTTCTCATATACTACAGCATCTCCACGTCTATATGTTGGTGACATAGAGTTAGTAGCTATAGCAATCATTTTATATTTAAATATTCCTGATATTAGAATAACTAATATTATAAAGAATATGACTAAAGGAACAGCAAATACTATTCTATTAGTCTTTTTTATTTTTTCCTTTTCCTTTTCATACCTTATAACAGCTTTATTAAGACTCCTATAAATAAGAAATGGAAAAATTATATTAATTACCGAATAGATATAATTACCTAAATTAGGTACTATTGGTAGTATATACATATATAAATTGATTACTAATACATATATTAAACTCAGTATTATATCTATTTTTCCTGTCATATATGTGCATAATAGTTCCTTTGCTATAACTGGGAATATTATTGTACTCATGAAGATAAACTTATCCTCTGCAGTTATTAATATTCCTAGATTTAATTCAATTAGAACATTTAAGATAATACTTAAGATAGTAAATATAATTATTATTTTTTTATTATTAATACTATTCTTAATTATTAAATATCTAGTTAGTTCTAATTCTATATTGAAAATGATAATTGGCAGGATATTTTTGAAAAACACAATAAGGTTATTAGTAAAATAACCTCTATTGAATCCCAAAATAATACCAAGACTATATATAATTAGCATATAAGTCATTAATGAAGCTGTAACAATTCTAGCCCCGCTTGCTTTTAGATAGTTAGTTCTTTTTTTGTATCCAAAAAAGAACAACAATATAAATAGCATAAAAGTTAACACTACTATCGCAGATACAATTTTTAAGTAACTGGGTATTCTATTTATATAACGAAGAAATAATAGTAAATATACTAACAGTATTGTTTCGCTAATATAAATAACTTTAGTGTTCGCTTTCATATTAACCCCTTTATTATTAAATTAAATTGTAGTTATTTTTTTATGCACCACTAGATGTAACTTTTTGAACATAATCTAATGATACTGATAGAGTTACGTCAACAGAATTTTCTGTAGGTAATTGGCTACTTAGTTCTGGTTGAACATATTCTACTCTTACTTTAACAGGTACAGTATTATTTGGAGAAACATGCGATAAGTCAAGACTTAAACTATTATTAGATGCTGAATATTCCACGTTGTTATACCATACTCTGTATTTTACGTATGCTTGGCTTGGTGAAGTCATAGTAATTCCTGTTAATGTAGCATCATAAGTACCATCATTGATTACAGGAATTTCGAACTCAGCAAATTCACCAGGTGCATTTAATGTTGTTGAATAAGTAATTGAAGTAGTACCAACGTTTTCGCTAATTGCTTGTGCTTTACCGCCTGTTGTTTCATTATAACTACCTGTAACAAAGTGAACACTCCATTTACTTTGTCCGAATGTAGTAGTACCATTTATTGTAAGGTTAGTTGCATATGTTGCAAAACCTACTGACATAAATAGTATTGCGAATGACAAAACTCCTATAATAATTAATTGTGTATTTTTTTTCTTTTCCATTTTTTATTTCCACCTTTCTTTATTTTTTTATACATAAATTATTATAGCACGTTTTGTTTCCTACTTCAATGTTTTTTTATTAAAATATTGCTATTTTTGTTTTTTAAATTAAAAATATATATTTTATATTTGTTTTATGATATAATGATATTTGTAAAATAATCTAGCTAGGATATTTTATTGATATTGTTTGTTTGGGAGGTGAAAAATAATGAAAAACGATAAGATTTATAAGATTATTGCAGTAGTTGCTATAATTATAGGTATAGCTGGTGTCACCATTGGTTATGCAGCATTTTCAAATAATTTGACAATTAATTCTGCTGCAGAAGTTACACCAAGTTCGGCTAACTTTAAAGTTGTATTTTCTTCAAGTGATGAGTCTGTATCTACTAGTGCTGTAGTTCCAACATTAAGTGATGAAAATGTTACTGGTTTTAGTGCTACTAGTGGTACTATTGACAACTCTGGCGATCCTACATTAACTAACTTGAAAGCTACTTTTACAGAGCCAGGTCAATCTGTTACATATACTTTTTATGCTTATAATACCGGCCAATATATTGCATATTTAAAAAGTATTGAATTTATTGGCAGTAAGACTTGTACTCCAAGAACGGGTACAACTCAATCTCTTGTAACTAGTGCTTGTACAAGTATCACTTTATCTGTTCAAGTAGGTTCTGAAAATGCTACTTCTACAACAGTAAGTAACATTTCTGGTCATTCACTAGCAAAAAATACACCTGAGACAGTAGTGGTAACTATTGATTATGATTCAGCAGGTGCTATCGCTGATGGAATATTTGATGTGGCATTTCCAAGCATTGTGTTGACTTATTCTTCTGCAAATTAGAAGTTAGTTATATATAAGTTAAGGCAGATTAAAATTTGCCTTAACTTATATTGTATTATGGAGGTAAGAATGAAAAGTGGGTATAAAAGATTATTGTTATTTTTAGCAGTACTATTTATTATAGTTCTTCTTAATACTTTTATTATTAACTTCTTATCTGATTACAGAATAGTTGTTTTCTTGATTATTTTATTATTTATTTTTAATAAATTATTTGTAATTGAGAAAGATAAAAATATGAATATTAAGAATATGTTGTTTGAGGTATTTATATTTTTAATAGCTTTCTTTATATTATATTACTTGTTAGGATTAGTAGTGGGTCTAGCTAAGAATTCTAGCCATTTAAACTTTAATGGTATAAGAGATGTACTTTTACCTATAATACTTTATTCTATATTACGTGAAATATTTAGATTTAATATGCTTTCAAAAGCAGAAAATAATTATATTTGTACAATACTAGTAGTTTTATTATGGATATTATTCGATGTTACAAACACTTATTACTATACTAGCTTTATTTCTCAATTTGATATATTAAGATTTGTGGCTTTGGCTTTATTACCTTCAGTTTCTAAAAATATTGCTTATTCTTATATATCAAGACACATTGGTTATAAACCCATAATAGTATTTGATTTGGTGTTTTCATTATATGGATATATAGTTCCTATAGTACCTAATATTAATGAATATGTTACATCGATGGTATATATATTAGTACCTATTCTACTTGCATTTAAATTCTTTTATGTTTTTGAACGTAAATTAAATAAGAAAATAGAAAGTAATTATAAAAAATTTAAATTTAAGTCTTTATTGGCTACTTTGTTAATAGTTTTTACAATTATTTATTTTTATAGTGGATATTTTAGATATTATGCAGTAGCCATAGCTACTGGTAGTATGCATCCTAATATTAAAAAAGGTGACGTTGTAATAATTGATCAGAAGTATCCTTATAATAAACTTAAAGTAGGAGAAGTTATTGCTGTTCGTAAGAATGGTGTAATTATTGTTCATAGAATAGAAAAAAGAATTAAGATTGGTGATGAATACTTTTATTATACTAAAGGGGATGCTAATAGACATACAGATAACTATATTATTGATAAAGATATGGTTATGGGATTGGTAAATATGAAAATACCGTATATTGGATATCCTACTGTTATGTTTAATGAAAAATAAGGAGGAAATATGAAAAACGAGACTATTGATAATAATATTTTAAGTAAGCAGAACAAGAAAAAAATTTATTATAGTTTTACTATAGAACTAGTTGCTAATATTGTTATGTTAATAGAATTATTAGTTATATTTATTTTTTCCTTTATGACTTCTTTTTCTATTAATAGCAAACTATTTGTTAACTATAAAGAACATAGTGATATTGATTATAAAATATATTTGAAGGATACTACTTTTTATGAAAAAGAATATTTAGAAAAGGGAATGGCTTATGTAGCTAGTTTAATTGACAGAATATATATTGATTATAGTTATATTTTTAGTGTTGATGAGAAGAGTAGTATTGATTTTAAACATTATGTAAAGGCTAAGATTATTCTTTCCAGTCAACAAAACTCTAAAGTATTCTTCGAAAAGGAATATGATTTAACTAAAACCATTAAGAGTGAGATGTTTAATGAGAATGAGCATATTATTCTAGAACGTGGTGTTAATATTGATTATGAATATTATAATAATTTAGCTAATAGTTTTAAATCAAAATATGCTGTTAATGCTGATAGTCGTTTGGATGTTACTTTATATATAGAAGAGAATAATAAAGAAAATAATCCTTATAATTTTAATAATAGTAATAAAGTTACTTTGACAATTCCTTTGTCACAGCAAGAAATTAATATATCTTTTGATGGGCAAAATGTTGATACTAAGCAGCATCTAATCGAAGAAGTTAAATTTGCTATTAAGGATAAGAAACATGTTATTTTATGTGTTGGATCTTTTATATTAATGATTATTATGTTTATATTATTAATAAAAAAGATTAAAGTGATTATTAAAAATAATGTTAGTGATTATGATAGATATGTTAATAAGATACTACGTGGTTATGATAGGATAATTGTTAATATTAAAACGATTCCTAATTTAGAAAATTACAACGTTATTGAAGTAGACAATTTCCAAGAATTAGTAGATGTTAGAGATAATATTAGTCAACCAATTAATTATTATATAGTTATAAAACATAAATTGGGTATGTTCTTTGTGATAAATAAAAATAACTTATACTTATTAGTTATAAGAACATTGGATAGGGATAATAATGATGAAAAATAAAGGAAGTATAGTTTTAACAATCTTAATACTAATGATTATGGTTACTACTCTACTTTCTTTTGCTTATGCGTCAATGTCTGCTACATCTAGAATTGAGAACATTATGGCTAGTGTTACTCCTCCTGGTAATGCAGTAATTTCTGATATAAGCTTATTCGGTACTGAAAATGGAGGGACTAGTACTGCATTTAATTATAATAAGAGTAAAATATATGGTTCTATAGTACTTCCTAATGCAAATTCTAGTGTAACTTATGAAGTAGATGCTACGGTATTATTTGGTACTGAAATGAAGATATCTAGTATTACAGGACTAGCTAATAATCTTACATATGAGTTATCTAATTATACTTTGGGAGATCCATTATGTAATCAAAATAATGAATGTGCTTATGGGGCTACTGATAAAATAAATATTACTATTGAGTATGCAGAAAATGGTTATGATAGTAATAATACTGAGTATTCATTTAATATGGATTTCTTGTTTGAGGAAGTAGATTATGTAGCTAGAATTGGTAATAATAGATATAGTACTTTACAAGCTGCTATTGATTCTGTTACTGCTAATAATACTGAGGTTACTATTAATTTACTAAAAAGTACTAGTGAAGTATTAACAATTGATGCTAATAAGAATATTAAATTAAATATTGGAGAATTTACAATAAGTAATTATCAGGGTAATCCAGTTATTACTAATGATGGTACTCTTACAATAATTAATGGAACTATTACTTCTAATACTGCACAAGGTGCTATAAATAATAATACTACTGGTAAAATATATATGAGTGGCGGAAAAATAATGGCTACTGGTAGTAAACAGGCAATATATAGTAGTGGATTAGTAGAATTATCTGGTTCTGCATATTTGAGCGCTATTTCTTCGAATAGGCCTGCTTTACATAATTTAGCTGGTGGTACTGCTAGAGTATATGGTGGAACAATTATTTCTACTAGATTCTATGGAATAGAAAATCTTGGTACATTAACTATTGGTTCAAAAGATGGTACTGTTATAAAAAATAACCCTATTATACAAGGATCCTCATATGGATTATATTCTACTCCTAGTTTTACTTTTTATGATGGTTATATAGAAGGTAAAACTGCTGCTGTTAATAATGAGGCATTAATTAGTGATATAGAAGATAATGTTGATTTATTACATTCTGTGAATAATTCATATAAAAGAATTTCTTTAGCTAATGTTATTAGAATTGATTTTAATCCTGGAGATGGCACTTGTAGTGAGGCATATCGTGAATTAGATGAAGGGTCGGAAATTGGCTCACTTCCCACTCCAGAATTAACTGATTATCATTTTGATGGATGGTTTACTTTACCTAGTGGTGGAAGTGTTATTACTGAAGAAACTACTTTTGATAGTGATACAGAAATATTTGCTCACTGGACACATATTGATAGTTTATATATTGCTTCTATTGGTAATAAACAATATGCTACTTTAAGTGCTGCTGTTAAGGCTGTGCCTAAGAATAATAATAAGACCACTATTACATTACTTAAAAATACTAGTGAGTATATTGAAGTAGTCAGAAATCAGTATATAGAGCTTAATATTGGGCAATATATATTAAGAAATAATGGTAATAACCCTGTAATTAAAAATAATGGAACAATTGAAATAAGCAATGGAACAATATTAACCGATGCTACTCAAGGTGCTATAAATAATGAGACATATGGTGTTCTTAGAATTAGTGGTGGAAGAATTTCTGCTACTGGATTGAGGCAAGCTATATATAATAGTGGTGTTTTAGAGATATCTGGTAGTGCTGAACTTGCTTCTAAAACAAATGAGAGACCAACTATAAATAACTTAGCTAGTGGTACTGTTACTATTACTGGTGGAAGTGTTATTTCTACTGGACTTAATGCTATTGAAAATGCTGGAACATTGACAGTAGGAATAAAAGACGGAGTTATTAATAATTCTTCCCCATTATTTATGGGAGTTCAATATGGTATTCTTAATAGTGGAACATTTAAGTTTTATGATGGAATTTTTAAAGGAGTTACACTTTCTATAAGTGGTAATGTAAGTGAAATAGAAACTGGTAGTACACTTACTAATTCTACTGAAGTTATTAATAACGTAACTTATAAGACTTCTTATTTACAATAAAAATACTCAATTGAGTATTTTTTTGTGTCTATAGAATAATCAGAGAACTCTTTGTCTCATACCACCAGACAATTCTTTAGGATATTTATAGATAAAATCTTTTAGTCCATAAGTATTAAGTAAATTTATAACATAATCTTTATCTTCCTTAGTTATCTTACCTTTTATTTTTAATCCTAATAAGGAATTATCTAGAATATTTAACCACGGAAATAAGGAATCTTCTTGAAGCATATAACCTAGGTGAATACTATTATTTTTAAATAATATTTCTCCAGATGTTTTATTTGATATATCTGCTAGTATAGATAATATAGTGCTTTTTCCGCATCCTGATGGGCCTATGATTGCTAAATATTCTCCATCTTTTAGGGAGAATGTTACATCTTTTAGGGCTTCTATTTCTTCATGTAAATTATGGTAATTCTTACTTAGGTTTTTCACTTCAATAATATTATTCATAATTATCAAAGTATTGAGTATATATTAATTTATCATAATCTACATAGTCATTTAATTCACCAGCAGCAATGATTATTTCTTCTATATGCTTCCATTCATCTTCGTTAATAGTTATATCTTTTTTCCAAGCTTCACCGTTTTTATATCTAGATACTATTTTAATCATATCATTAAGTGATGTGTCTGGAAAATAACCCATTATATATTTAGCTATTGTTTCATTGGAATTGTTATACACATAATTTAAGGCTTTGTTTATTGCTTTAGATATTCCTTTTATTACATCAGGATTATTTTCAATATAACTCTTTCTAGCATTAAATGCCGTATATGGAACAGAACCTCCCAATTCACCAATATAAGCTACAACATAACCTAATCCTTCTTTTTCAACGTTAGTAGCATTTGGTTCAAATAAGGTAACATAGTCTCCTATTCCTGATATAAATGCTCCTTCCATAGCTGGAAATGCTATGGATGTATCGATATTTAAATCTTTTTTAGGATCTATTCCATATTCTCTTAGGACCCATTCAAATGTCATTTCTGGCATTCCTCCGACTCTTCCGCCAATGACATTTTTGCCTTTTAACATATCTAATGTAAAGTTGTCAATCTTTTTTCTGGATACCAAAAAACTTCCATCTTTTTGAGTAAGTCCAGCAAATGTCATAACATAATCTTTCTCACCACCATTATAGACATATATAGTTGCTTCTGTTCCTGAAAAACCTATTTCAACGTCTCCAGATAATACTGATGCCATAACATTATCTGCTCCACTTGTTAAGACGAAATTGATGTCTAGTCCTTCTTCTTTAAAATATCCTAAGCTATCAGCTAAGTACATTGGAGCATAGAATACACTGTGTGCTACTTCTCCAATAGTTATCTCTTTCAATTCATTCTTCTTCTCATCTTTCTTTATTAAAAAGATTGAAATACTTGCTAATAGAATAATGAAAACTATTCCAAAAATTATTCTTTTCATATTTTCCTCCATTCATAGATAGTATATTCTTGTATTATTTATTACGTTATTATATACAACTATTAAAAAAGAATAATAGTTTTTCTATTATTCTAATTCAAACATTCCTGTATATAGTTTATAGTATCTTCCTCTTTGTTTCATAAGTTCAGAGTGCTCTCCCCTTTCTACGATTTCACCATGTTCAAGAAGTAAGATAGCTTTAGCATTTCTAATAGTAGATAATCTATGTGCTATAACAAAAACTGTTCTTCCTTCCATTAATTTATCCATACCATCTTGAACTAAAAATTCTGTTCTAGTATCAATGGATGATGTAGCTTCATCTAAAACTAATACTGGTGGATTATTAATTAAAGCTCTAGCTATTGCTAATAATTGTCTTTGCCCTTCTGATAAATTAGCTCCACTTCCGTCTATAATTGTATCATATCCATCCGGTAATAATTTGATAAATTCGTGGGCATTAGCTATTTTACACACTTTAATTATTTCTTCGTCAGTGGCATCTTTTTTGCCGTATCTAATGTTATCTTTGATAGTACCTGTAAACAAGTATGTGTCTTGTAAGACCATACCTAAAGACCTTCTTAAATCATATTTTTTGATATCTTTAATGTTAATTCCATCATATAATATTTCACCTTCATTTATATCGTAGAATCTATTTAATAAATTAGTAATTGTTGTTTTACCTGCTCCAGTAGAACCTACAAAGGCTATCTTTTGGCCTGACTTGGCGTATAGGCTAATATCATGTAAGATTATATCCTGATCATAAGCAAATGTTACATTATTTATTTCCACTTTACCTTGTAATTCAACATAATCAAAACCTGTTTCTGTTGGTACTTTCCATGCCCAATGATTAGTTTCTTTACTACTTTCTTTAATATTGCCTTTTTTATCTATAGTTATATTTACTAGACTTACTTTTCCTTCATCTACTTCAGCTTTATTATCCATTAATTCAAAAATACGAGATGCTCCAGCCAGTGACATAATAACTGTATTTACTTGACTAGATATTTCTCCGATAGGATGATGTAATGCCTTTGATAAGGATAAGAAACCTATTAAGGTACCTAATGATATTTTAATATCAAATTTTAAAATTAATATACTTCCTACTATGGCTACTAGTACATATTCTATATTACCCAGACTATGTATTAAAGGCATTAAAATACTAGAATACTTATTAGCTCTAAACATATTTCTTTCTAATTCGTTATTTAGTTTATCAAAGTCATGTTTAGATTCTTCTTCATGCGTAAATACTTTAATAACTTTGCTTCCACTAATCATTTCTTCAATAAAACCATTGACTTTACCAATAGATTCTTGTTGATTTAAGAAATATTTAGAACTTTTCTTAGTCACATATTTAGTTATTATAATAATAAATGTTCCACCAATAATAGTAAATATTGTTAATGGTAGTGATAAACTTATCATAGCTACAAATATAGATACTAATGTTATTATACATGATAAGAATCCTGGTAAGGCACTAGCTATTAATTGATTTAATGTATCTGTATCATTAGTATATCTTGACATAATATCTCCATGACTATTAGTATCAAAGAATTTTACTTCTAAATATTGCATCTTCTTAAACATATCACAGCGTATATCTCTAATTACTTTTTCTGCTACTATTCCCATTGTTCTATTATAAAAATATGATGAGAATAATGCTACAATATAAACAATAGCTATTATAGATAAAAAATTAAGTAATGGTTTAAAATTAGGATTATTAGTTCCTAATAGAGGCATTATATAATTATCTACTACTCTTTTTAGAAATACTGATGATAGCATTGATGTAACTGAATTAATGATAATGCATATTATTACTAAAGTGAGACTTAATTTATAGGAAGAAAGGTATTTAAAAAGTCTTTTAATAGTATTCTTATCTATTTTAGGCTTTTTCATTGCTATCACTTCCTTTAATCTGGGAATTATAAATTTCGCGATAAATCTTGTTGTTTTTTAGTAATTTTTTATGTGTATCAAAAGCATCTAATTTACCATTATCTAATACAATAATTCTATCTGCATCCATAACACTAGATACTCTAGCAGATATTATTATTTTAGTAGTATCAGGGATATTTCCTTTAAAAGACCCTCTAATTAATTTATCTGTTTTTGTATCAACAGCACTTGTTGAATCATCTAAAATTAGGATTTTAGGTTTCTTAATTAGAGCTCTTGCTATGCATAATCTTTGTCTTTGACCTCCAGATACGTTAGTTCCCCCTTGTTCAATATGATAATCATATTTTTCTGGTAGTGATTCAATGAAGTCATAAATATGAGCTATTTTACATACTTCTTTTATTTCTTCTAAAGTAGCATTTTTATTACCCCAACGAATATTGTCAGCAATACTTCCTGAAAATAAAGTGTTTTTTTGCAAGACACATGATACATTATCTCTAAGTACCTTCAAGTCATATTCTTTAACATTATGCCCACTGACAATCATTTCTCCTTCAGTGACATCATATAGTCTAGGTATTAAATTAACGAGTGTACTTTTTCCTGATCCTGTTCCTCCGATAACGCCTATAGTTTCTCCTGATTCTATTTTTAAACTAATGTCCTTTAATACTTCTTTTTCTAAGTTACTAATATAACTAAATCCAACATGTTTAAATTCAATACTACCATCATTTAGTTTCTTAATTGGATTATTTGGACTAGTCAAATTAGATTCTTCTGATAAGACTTCTACTATTCTTTCTGCTGATGCTCTAGATATTGTTAACATAACAAATACCATAGATAAAATCATCATACTGAATAGTATTTGTGTTGTATAAGTAAATAAGGTCATTAAATTACCTGTAGTTAATGATGTCATATTAGAATTAACTATTATTTTTGCTCCAAACCATCCTATAAACAGAATAGATACATAGATAGCTCCTTGTAATAATGGACTATTTAGAGCTAATATTTTTTCAGCTTTAATAAAGTTATCTCTGATATCATCTGATGAAGAATTAAATTTATTTATTTCTTCTTGTTCTAGATTATATGATTTGATAACTCTAATAGCATTAACATTTTCTTTAGTAACATTGTTTAAGTCATCATATTTTTTAAATGTTTTAGTCATAATAGGATGAACAGACTTTATAATTAAGAATAATCCTATAGCTAAAAATGGAATAGTAATTAAAAATACTAATGATAATCCTTTATTTATTTTTAGAGCCATAAATAATGAGAATATCATCATTAATGGACTTCTTATAGCCATTCTTGTTAATACCTGAAATGATCTTTGTACGTATCCAACATCTGTCGTTAATCTGGTAATTAAACTAGATGTTTTAAATTTATCCGTATTAGAAAATGAAAAGTCTTGAATTTTATAATATAGATCTTTTCTTAAATTCTTAGCGAATCCTGATGATGCCTTGGCAGATGCAATACCCGCTCCAATACCAAATAATAATGCTAAAAATGACATTATAACTAGAATGATACCATATCTATAAATATTAAACATATTACTTAAATAAACACCTTTATCTATTAAATCAGCCATAGTTTTAGGAATTAATACTTCCATTACGACTTCTCCCATAACAAGGATTGGTGTTAATATGGCATATATTTTATATTCTCGAATACTTTTTGCTAATTTTTTAATCATTTTGTTATTCTCCTTTCGCATATTCTATATTATACCATTTTATAAAAAAAAGTACTAGATTTTTATTTTTAATATTTATGTAAAATGATTTCTATTTTAGTATTTTTAGTGTATAATTATAGCATGAGGAATGACACATAATGAAGTTAAGAGAAAAAGGTTATATTGAATATAATGATATTAAAATTAATGATTTGGAAAAGGGAGAATTATATATAGATATTAGTCAAAAGCATCTAAATCCTTATGGCATTGTCCATGGAGGGGTTATATATACTCTAGCAGATACTGCTATGGGAGTTAGTTTAACTGATATTGGATATTTTACTACTGTTAGTTCTAACATTAATTTTATTAAATCTTCTAAGGGTAATAGAATTAGTACTAAGGTAGAAAGACTTAAAGTTACTAAGAATATGGCTTTTTTAAATTGTTTTATATATGATAATGATGATAATATGATATCATCTGTTAGTGGAATATATTATTTATACAAAGAAAAATAATGGAGGAAATATGGGAATAGTAAATGAGTACATTAGTAAAATAGTTAATAAAATAAGTGATATCAAATATGATAAGGAAAAACCTTGGTTAAAGTATTATGATAGAATGCCAGAGCATTTAGATTATTATAATGGTTCTATGTATGATATATTAGAGGATACTAAAGATAAATATCCTAATTATATAGCATTAGAATATTTTGATACTAAATATACTTATCGTGAGTTATTAAATAAGATTGATAAAGTGGCTGTTGCTTTAAAGGAATTAGGTGTAGATGAAAACGAATGTGTTACAATATGTATGCCTAATATTCCTGAAGCAATATTTATTATATATGCTGTTAATAAAATTGGAGCTATATGTAATGTTATACATCCATTAAATAAAATAGACGAAATTAAGAAATGTGTTGAAGAAACAAATTCTACGATTATGTTTACAACTGATGTTACTTATAATACAGTTAAGGATTTAAAGATTAAAAATTTAATAGTATGTGAAGTTAGTAATAGTATGAATGGTCTTTTAGGATCATTATATAATATTAAGAACAAAGGTAATATGAAGTATGAATCTAATGTTATTAGATGGAATAATTTTATGAAATATGGCAACAAAGTAGTTAATACTCATGTTAATAGAGGTCAAGATAGTCCTGCTGTTATTATTTATAGTGGTGGTACTACTGGTAAATCTAAAGGTATTGTTTTATCTAACTTGTGTTTTAATTCTATATCTAGACAGTGTGAAGTTGTTTGTAAGGAAGCTAGAGCTGGTAATTCAATTCTATCGGCCTTACCAATATTCCATGGATTTGGATTATGTGTATGTATACACGTTCCTTTATCTATTGGTTTAAAATGTATACTAGTACCTAAGATTAATACTTCTAAAATTAATAAATTAATTCGTGATAAGAAACCTAATTTATTACCTGTTATTCCTAGCTTATTAAATATTATTACCAACAATAAATATTATGGTCCTAAGAGTTTTCAAGATGTACAAGTAATACTATCTGGCGGAGATTATTTGAGTGATGAACTTAGGGACAGAACAGAGAAGTATTTTCGTAAGTGCGGATCAATAGCACATATTCAGATAGGATATGGTCTTTCTGAGGCAACAGCCTTTGTATCTGCTACTTGTGAGAGTATTAAATCCATAGATAATATTGGTATTCCTAATCCAGATAATATTATGAAGATATTTGAACCATATACGGATATTGAAAAAGAATATGGTGAAATTGGCGAAATATGTGTTAAAGGTCCATCTGTTATGTTAGGATATATTAATGAAGATGAGGAAACAGCTAATGTTCTTAGAAGACATTATGACGGAGATATTTGGTTACATACTGGAGACTTAGGTTACATAACTAAAGACGGTGTTATACATTATTCAAGTAGATTAAAACGTATGATAATATCTAATGGATATAATATTTATCCATTAGAATTAGAAGAAATTATTAATAAGAATAAATATGTTTCTTCTTCAGTAGTAGTAGGTATTAAACATAAGATAAGACAAGAAGTTCCTAAAGCAGTTATAGTATTAAAGAAAAATGTAGAACATACTAAGGAAATAGAAAATGAAATTAAAGCTTATTGTAATGAGAATATTCCTAAGTATGCAAAAATATTTGAATATGAATTTAGGGAAAATCTTCCTGTTACTAAGATAGGTAAAATTAATTATAGAGAATTACAAAAATAAAAAAAGATTAGAATTCTAATCTTTTTTAATTCCATAGATGTTCTGGATATTCACCATTATCAATTAATGATTGAATTGAATTAACAACATCATCTTTATCTTCACGATATGTTACTCCATGCCATACAGCATCTGTTTTTAATACTTTTACTTCTGCTATACCTTTTTCTATTTCTTCAAAGATAACTGTTGGTATTAAGAATTCGCAACTATTTAAATCGTTTTGGTGGCTTTTAAAGAATTCTTTAAATGATTCTTCTAGGTAATTATATAGTCCTTGAGTGAAACATATCATATTCATTGATACAGTATCATCAGGACTAACTATGAAGTCATCTCCTCCCTCTAATGGGCTAGCAACAATAGTTCCTTCTTTTTTTTCTATTTTGCTTTCTACAATATTTGTCAAGCATCCGTCTTTTGTTTCACATACTCCCCTTTTTACACTACCGTTTTCTGTTAATGTATTTTCTACTTTATAACCAATAATAGCATATTCTTCTTTATCATTATTTTTGGTTTTTAAGAAGTTTGCTGCTACATGATATGCATCCCTTCCATAGAAGTCATCTGCATTTATGATAACAAAATTATCATCTACATTGTTTTTTGTACATAATATAGCTTGTCCTGTTCCCCAAGGTTTTACTCTATCTTCTGGTACAGTATATCCTTCTGGAATATCATCTATCTTTTGAAAGGCATATTCTACTTTTATTTTGCCTTCAATTCTTTTACCTATTGTATCTCTAAAGATATCATAATTTTCTTCTTTGATGACAAATACTACTTTATCAAATCCTTCTCTTATTGCATCATAGATTGAATAATCAATTATAAAATTACCATCTTTATCAATTGGTTCTATTTGTTTTAATCCTCCGAAACGACTTCCCATTCCAGCTGCCAAAATTACTAATGTCATATAATTTACCTCCCTTATTTACTTATAATATAACATATTTCTTATATTTATTCAATATACTATAATGAGGAAGTGATTATGAAAAAAATATTACTTTTATTTGGAGGAAATTCTTTTGAGCACGATATATCTTGTAGATCGGCTCGTAATATTATAGAGAATATTGATACTAAAAAATATGATCTTACTATCTGTGGATTGGATAAAGGAAATAATTTTTATGTATTTAATGATAGTATATGTTATTTGAGTGGTAGTGAATGGTTAAGTTCTGAAATAGAGAAAATTGATAATCCTACTTCATTTTTAAAATCTTTTGATAAAGTGTTTCCTATAATTCATGGTAATTGTGGTGAAGATGGTACCTTAATTGGATTATTAGAATTATATAATATTCCTTATGTTGGTTCTAATTCTTTAGCTCATGGTATTGCTTATAATAAGTATTATACTAAGAAGATATTAGATGGTTTTAATATACCTCAAGTAGAATATGAAATATTATATAAAAATGAGAAAATTAGAACTGATATTATGTATCCTGTTATTGTCAAGCCTTCTTCTTGTGGCTCTTCTATTGGAATTAATGTTGCTTATAATAAGAAAGAATTAGTCATATGCGTTAAGGAGGCATTTAAATATTCTGATAATGTTATTCTTGAAAAGTATATTAAAAAGAGAGAATTAGAGTGTGGTATATTGGAATATAATAATAGATTACTTGTCTCCTTAGTCGGAGAAATAATGCCTGATAATGATTTTTATGATTATAATTCTAAGTATGAAAAGGAAACTAAAATAATTATACCTGCTGATATTAATGTTGAAATTATTAAAGATATACAAGAATATTCTAAAATGATATTTAAAATATTAGGATTACATACTTATGCTAGATTAGATTTTATGTATGATTATAATAATCATAAATTATACTTTAATGAAGTGAATACAATTCCTGGTTTTACTGATATTAGTATATATCCTAAAGCTTTTGAAAAAATGGGTATATCTATGAAAAATCTAATAACTAAGTTAATAGAAAATTAAAAACTATCTCTTTGATAGTTTTTTATGTTCCTAAACTTTCACCTTTTCTTTTTAAGTATACTTTTCTTATAAAATCTACTGGTAATACTGTTATAGATAATAGAAACATACAAGTAAATTCTTTAATTGTTAAACCATATGTTCTAAATAAATTACCTCCATAATATAGCAGAATAATTTGAATTGTTGTAATAAATAGTATTATACCTATAAATACTTTGTTTTTATTGATATTCCCCAAAATATTTAGTCTATATGTTCTTGCTGATAAACTATTGAATATAGATATAAAAATAAGTAATCCAAAGAAAGCTGTTAATTTACTTTCTTTTGTGTATAAATTATTAATAAAAGAACTTTTTAAGAAATAAATACAAAGCATCGACGAATATAATCCAGTTACTAATATTTGGCTTATCATATACTTATTAATTATATTTTCACTTCTTTTTTTTGGTGGTTCCTGCATATATTCTAAGAGTGCTGGTTCATAAGAAAAGGCTAATCCAGATAGGGTATCCATTATCATATTTATCCATAACATTTGGATAACTGTTATTGGTGTATCTATACCTATAAATGGTCCTATTATAGATACACTTAAGGCACACAAATTGATAGTTAGTTGACATATGATAAATTTTCTAATACTTTTAAATATTGTTCTCCCATATAATATTGACTTGGCTATCGATTTAATATTATTGTCTAGTATGACAATATCAGAGGCTTCTTTTGCTACTTCTGTTCCACTTCCCATAGCGAAACCAACATCAGCTTTTTTTAATGCTATGGCATCATTTACTCCATCACCAGTCATCCCTACGACAAGATTCATGGAATGAGCAATATTTACTAATCTACTTTTATCTTGCGGCATAGCTCTAGATATGACCCTAATTTTAGAAAGAATTTTGCTAAGTTCTTCATCTTTCATTTTGTTCATTGTATCACTGGTAATTACAATATCTTCTTCATTATCTATGATATTTAATTCTTTGGCAATAGATATGGCTGTTTCTTCGTTATCTCCTGTAATCATGATTGTTTCTATACCTGCTTCTTTAACTAATTTTATTCCTTCTTTAGCTTCATTACGTATATTATCCATAAACATAACAAAACCTATTAGTGTTAAATTATTGATATTATCTATATTTTTTTCTTCAGATATGGCTAAGGATATTATTCTTATCATGCCTTTTGATTTATTTTTAATATTATTTAATATTTCTTCTTTATGTCTTAAAATATGTTTAATTCCTAATTCATCATAATAATAATTTGAATGTTCTATTATTAATTCTGGAGCGCCTTTAATATAATTTATTTGCTCTGCTTGAGTTATCATATATTTTTTGTCTGAAGAAAATGGGATTTGTTTTATAATCTTTTTATTAGAAACATATTCTTTGATATATTCTTTTAATGCTCTATCAGTGATGTTTCCTCCTACTATTTTATTGTTTATTTTATCATAAATTGATTCATTATTTATGGATATTGAATCTAATATCATATTTTTATATTTACTACTTATGTTATGTAAATTTATTTCTTTAGTATTACCTGATAAGAGTCCTATAACTTCTAAATGTCCATTAGTAAGTGTTCCTGTTTTATCTGTAAATAAAATATTAATATTACCTGATGTTTCTATTCCTACTAATTTTCTTACTAGAACATTATCTTTTAACATTTTATTCATGTTAGATGATAATACTAATGTTATCATCATAGGTAGTCCTTCTGGTACTGCCACAACAATGATGGTTACACATAAAGTGAGAGCTTCAATTAAGTATGAAAACATTAAATTATAATTAGTAATGGTAGACATTATTAATCCTAAATTAAAGTTATTTACAATAATGACTTTATTAAATAAATAAGAAATAGCAACTAAAAAAGAGGCTATATATCCTATTCTACTGATGTTTTTTGCTAATACTGTTAACCTTTCTTTTAATGGTGAATCTTCTTTATGTTCTTGTAACTCTTTAGCCATTTTTCCATAAAAAGTGTTATCTCCGACTGATGTTACTAGCATATTAGCATTTCCTCTATATACAACTGTAGACATATATACTTTATTTTCTTTAGATATATTATTAAAATTATTTGTACTTATTTTATTGGCTTCCTTGGTTTCTCCATTCATCATAGACTCATCAACAGTAATATTACCAGATATTATTATTCCATCTGCTGGTATCTTGTCTCCAGATGATAATATGATGATATCATTTTTAACTACTTCATCCAGTTTTATTTCGGATACTATTCCATTTCTTTTTACTTTTACATTTACTTTAGCGTTTTCTTCAGTTAATTTATTAAATGCTCGCATTGAGCCATATTCTGATAAAGATGAAATTAATGATGCTACTAAGATAGCTAATACAATTCCTATTGTTTCAAAAAAGTCAAAATCTTTAAATAAAAAGATTGTTTTTATAGCGAGAGCTATTAAGAGTATTTTTATGATGGGATCTGATAAAGTTTCTAATAGTAACTTTAAAAATGTATCATTATCTTTTTTAGTTATTATATTTGAACCATATTTTTTTCTACTTTGAATTACTTCTTTACTAGTAAGACCATTATTATTTATCATAGTATCCTCCTAGTTAAGATTATTAGTAAGTAAAAGAAAAAGAACTATATCTATTAGACATAATTCTTATTTGTTTTTATTATTTATCAGTATATTTATTCATTTGTTGTTGAGTAAATTTATCATCAGTGAAATAATTAATACCCATAGCTTTTTTTACTTCTTCCAGTGTCTTATTAGCGATATTATTAGCTTTATTTGTACCTTCTTTTAATATCTCGATAATTTCAGGTATATGTTTTTGAAATTCTTTTCTTTTTTCTCTGATTGGCTTTAATTCTTCTTGCAAGACATCATTTAAGAATTTTTTTATTCTTCCATCTCCTATACCACCTTTGGCATAGGCTTTTTCTAATTCTTCTAAATTTTTAAATTCACTATAGTATTTTATAAAATGACTATCATTGCAAAAAGCACTTAAATATATAAACAATATATTGTTTTCCAAAATACCTGGTTCTTCAATTAATCTTGGGAAAGATTTGATAGAATTAATTTTCTTTTTTATTACGTCAGGTTCATCTGATAAGTATATACAATTACCTAATGATTTACTCATTTTAGCATTTCCATCTGTTCCTGGTAATCTTTTACAATTGTCATTAGATGATAGAACTGATTTGCATTCTACTAGGCAATTTGTATTATATATTCTATTAAAGCTTCTTACTATTTCTCTAGTTTGTTCTAGCATTGGTTCTTGGTCAATGCCTACTGGTATTAGATTGGCTTTAAAAGCAGTTATATCGGCAGCTTGACTAATTGGATAATTAGCAAAACCTACAGGTATTCCATTTCCTGTTTCAGAATTATCATATCCTCTTTGCTTTATTTCTGATTTTACTGTAGGATTTCTTAATAATCTTGGCAATGTAACTAAATTCATATAATAAGCCGTTAATTCTGGAAGTGCTGTTATCATTGATTGAATACAAAATGTTACTTTTTTAGGCTCTAGTCCTACGGCTAAGTAATCTAGCATAACTTCTAGGACATTATCTCTAACTTTTGATGGATTGCCAGCATTATCTGTTAATGCTTGAGCATCTGCAATCATTACTATTAATTCATCATAATTTTTTTCATTCTGTAATCTCACTCTTTCTCTTAAAGAGCCAACATAATGGCCAATATGCAGTTTACCTGTTGGTCTATCGGCGGTTAATATTATATTTTTCATTTCTTCACCTCTTATATTTGGGACTTACATGAAATATTTTACCATATATTTTTATTTTTGTGGTATATAAATTGTGTTTATCCCATTGTATCTGTATTACTAGCCACAATGTTGACTACTGTAATCCCTCCTATTTTAGATAGTTCCTTGATTACATTGTCATTTTGTTTTCCTTTATATTTAATGTCATATATAAGTTCTACATTATCTTTATCAAAATATTTTCCTTTGCATAAGTAATCTTTTAGGTTTATAGATAATACTTTTTCTATAGCAGTAATATCAAGATTTTTACCTTTAATAATCAAAACGTATTTACCAACATTAGTAGCTATTTTTTTAAATATAAATAATATCAAGCAAATAAATAGAGAGCCTACTAGTACGATATTATAATTCTGTGTTCCACAAGCTAATCCTGATACTACACACCAGAAGATAAATGCAGTATCTCTAGGATCTTTTACTGCTGTCCTAAATCTAATAATAGATAAGGCTCCGACCATACCTAATGATACAGAAATATTGCTTCCTATTACTACCATTACCATGGTAGTAATCATAGTAATCATTATTAATGATACATTAAATCTAGGATTATACATAACTCCAGAATATGTGTGTTTATAAGTTATAAATATTATTAGTGATACTAGAAATGCTACTAGTAAGACAATTAGTATTGTTTCTATTGGCATTTTTACTTGCATTGCAACAAGTGATGCAATTATTTTTTTCATTTTTTCCTCCTTATATATTTCTTGCTATAACATATTTACTAACTGACCCTCTGCAAGATGAATAATCAGCTAGTATTATACTGAGATATGGTTCTAAGAATCTATCAAATTTGACTTCTAAGACAACATCTTTTTTTGTAGTTAAATTATTATAATTAATATCTTCATCAAAGAATTTTTCTATATCATTTGTAGATTTAATGTCAAAATCAAATGTTATTCTTGTAGTAGTTCCACTTGTATAAGCTATTCTTTGATATTCAATAATAGTTTTAGGTTTATATAATCCTTCTTTTAGTATTATATAGGCTTCTTTAGCTGTTTCATTATCATAATTTAAAAGTATATCATAATTCCCATTAATCAATTCTATAGCAGCAGTTTTATTTATAATCATAGATCTTTTTAATTGATGAATATCATGTTTTGCTTTAATTTCTAATTTTATAAAATCTGTATTAGGTTCATATATTCTTAGTCTAATCTTTTTCCTATTTATAACTCCTCCTAATTTATCATAGTAGTCATCATCATTTATCGAATCAAAATATAGACTTCTAATCATATAACCATTATCTTCCCTATCTATATTAAGTGTTTTGTTTAGTTTACTTCTTAGTTTTAGCATATCTTCATAAGATATCAGATATTTAAATTCATGACGAAATGTTTTAAGAACTTCCATTACTATCACCTATCTCTTTAAAATATGCTGTATTGTTTTCTTTTCCTGGCGTAGGAGTTGGAAAATAGAACCATTCACTATCTACTTTGCCATAGCTTATATTATCCGGTAATGGTGTCAGTTTTACTTTATCAAATATCTTATTACCATTAGATATAATTAAATATTCATCTTTATTTGATAAAGTAAAATCAGCATATATTCCATCTGTATAATTAACCTTTTTAGAAGTGAAATATATTACTAAGTATTCATGAGATTTAATAGTAGTTTTAGGTAATAGATATTTTTTTAATTTTATAGGATTATCAGTTATATATATTCCTTCTATGGTATAATCATTATCTTCTGGATTATATATTTCCATAAAATCAAAATAGTTACCATATTTATCATTAACACTTCTTTTATTACTTGTCATATATTCTGTTATTTCTAGTTTATATTTTTGCTTTGTATTAACAATATATTCTTCACTATCGTTCTTCTTACCTGGTGTTGGTGTCTCTAAATACATATACTTCCCTTTTTTATAACCATATGATACATCAGGATATTGCTTTAAAAAAGGTATTTTACTTACAATATTGCCTATCTTATCAGATAGTGTTATTGTTTCCCCAACACTACTTAATTTAAAGTTGGTGTGACATATTCTTTTTTCTATATCACATTTATCCTTGCCACTGGCATAAACTATTAAATATTCATGAGATTTTATTTCTATATTTGGAAATGGCCATTTATTTGTTTCATATTCATTATCTGATAGATAATAATCAGATAAATTAATACTTATATTATAATCATTATATAGTTCTATATAATCACTATACTCATTATCATTATCTAGAATTGTTTGATTGTTACTGGCTAATATTTCATTAATATATAATTTCCCCTTTTTTATATAATTACTATTTAAATTTGGGAATAACAAGAGAAATAGAATTATTAATATCGATATTAGGATTATTTCTATGATACCTTTTTTCATTTTATACCCCCATATCCTTAAAATATTTTTGATATTCTGCATCACTTAAATAAAATTCGTTTTTTATATTCTTTACGACATAATTATATCTATTAGTAATCATGGATTTAAAATTGTTGATATTATTATACCACCCATTCATACTATTAAGGTTGCTATATCCGTAGCCCCATCTTTCAATATGATATGGCATTTCATTTTCTATTTCTTTAGCAAGTTCATCAACAATTTTGTTCATTCTTTCTGGTTTAAAAGTGTTTTTTAAGTGATAGGCTAATGTTTTTAAATATAAATCCTTAAATTCACTATTTCGATATAATCTTCTGGATATATTTATGGTTGAATATAGATATGTAACTGCAGGTATGTGATTATTAATAACTGGATAACTCATATTCACTGTACTATTCCACATAGACCAATCTAGATCATATAACATCCAACGCCATTTAGAATCTTTTGAATACCAGTATTTAATATTACCTAAGTCTGTATTCCCATAATATGATTCTACAATCATATAATTAATTAATTCTTGAATATCTATTTCTGTTTTTAAATATTCATAAACATCTTTATTAGCTGGATCATGACTGTTAATATAATTTACTAAATTATTATATCTATTAACACTTCCTTTAGTACTTCTTGTATATTTAATAAAATCGATATCATCTTTATCAATATCAAACTTACTTTCTACATAATCTCCATTTAATTTTTCTCTTAAATTGAATAGTCCATAATATTCTCCGTTAATATAAACTACTACAGGACGATAGTCTTGCATATCAATATCCATTTGACCTTTTAAAGTTCTGGTAAGTACTGCATCCATAATGCGGATCCCTTTAGGATCTTCTCCAGCATTTCTTAATAATAATGATGAGTATGTAACCGTATTATTATTTTCAAAGAATGGATAAGTTACTTCTTTTTGTCCATATTTTTTTCTTAGATATACAGACATACTCTTTTGTGCTTCTTCACGGGAATCCGCTCCAGATAATTTAGTGTCTCCTAAAAAGGATATTCCTAATTTTCCGTTACTTTCGTAGAATTCAAAATTCATTAGTTTGTTGACGTTCTGTTTATAGTTAGTGATAATTCCATAGTAACCAAAGAAATTATTATGATCTGATGATATAGAAATAATAGCATTATCATGATGGCGTCCTATAATAAAAGTTCTAGATATTATATCTGATGGTAAATATTTATCTTTATAAGATATAGCTTTTATTACCATAGTTTTATTAATATTTATTGGTCCATTATACTTACTAGATTTATTAGTAGGAAATGATCCATCCAATGTGTAATATATTTCACTATTATCATCTGTAGAAAGTTCTATTTTAGTATTTTTGTCTACATATCCTCCATCAACAGAATATGTTGGATTTGAAGAATATCCCAAATAGTAATTATTAGAGTTATTAGATCCTAAGGTTATATCTTTATAAAATACTCTATTACCTTCATCATTTATTCCTGAACTAATTCCTTCTTTTTGTTTACCAACATAGTATGTATCAACTAGTTCATCATTTTTATATAAAGATAATATTTCATTACCATTATTGATACTAAATCCTAAAGTATTACTATTTAATACTATATAAGAGTTACCTTTAATTTCTATATTAGGAAGTTTTACTTTATCACTACCATTGTCTTCAATAGCATAATTATTTAAATTAATAATTTCGTTGGTTAAATTTTTAAATTCAATTTTTTCTTCGCCAATAGCGTAAACTTCATTTATTCTTATTTCTTGTTTTGGCTTGATAGTGTCTTTTTCTTTCTTTTTTTCAGTTATTGGCTCCTTGGAATAATTACCTTTATTCACGCTATTAGGTGTTCCTTCATAAAAATATACATATTCTTTGCCATTGTATCCATATGAGGTATCAGAGTTTGTTTTTTCAAAATATAGTCTACTTATGGCTTTAGCTTTGTGATTGGCTAAGGTTAATACTTCTCCTTTTTTAGATATCTTAAAATTTGTATGTATTTCATTATTTTCATACATATCTTTACCTGAGGCATAAACTAATATATATGATTTGGATTTTATAACTACATCAGGGAATGGCCATTTTCTTAAATTAAAATTATCATCTGACAAGTAGTACCCAGATAGATTAATATCTTTATCACTAGAATTATATATTTCAATATAGTCATAATATTTACCATTTAAGCTTTCGATTGTACTTTTATTTGAAGACATTACTTCATTAATAATTAAATCTTCGGTATTACTATATTTTTTTAGTATTGGAGCATTAGTAGTTACGAAGAATAAAATAATGAATAGTATTATTATAAATAATATATCAAAATTGTTTTTTTTCTTCATAATACCACTCCATTTGATAATTATATTTTACCATAAAAAAAGAATAGCAACAATATGCTATTCTGAAATTACTCTACATAAATCTTTATACGTGTAGTTCATACTATTTGTCAATTTAAATTCATTATCTTGATAAGTATAATTTTCTATTCCATAGATAATATCATCTTCTTTATATTTATCATTTATACAATCATATATATTTTTATTAGTAGTCTTAACATTAATAATATTATTTTTCTTATCTATAGAAATACTCTTATCTAATAATTCTAATAGTGTATTTCCTGTTTTATCTACTATCAAAAGATAATCTCCATTAAATTGACTTCCCGAATTAGATTTTATTATTAATAATTCTTCATTATAAAGATCAAAGTCTACTTTATAAAATATAGGATTATCAATATGATCATTAAAGAATGTTGACTTTACCTTGTTGTTATTAATTTTTAAATTAATGGAATAAAAGTCTTCTTTATATTCGGTGATATCTGCTACTACATTCCAATTATTCTTATTATAGATATATTCTGTTGTATTACATTTTTTATCATTACCAATTTCTTTTAAACTATTTACTTCAGACACACATTCTAATTCTTTATTATCTTTATCCTTTAATGTTTCTGCTAAAAAAAATACTGATACACATAATGAAATAAAGAATATAATAGTTCCGATGACAACATAATTTTCTTTTTTGCTCATATGTAATCCTCCAAGATAATTATATATTTTTATATCTTTTTGGTCAATAAATATATATTTATTACATAAAAAATAATATTCAATGTAAACTGAATATTATTTTTCTAAGTATTCTCCTATTTTTCTACTAGCAAGTGTAGCACAAGTTTTTCTAGATGGTTGCCTGTATATATCATTATAAACATTTAATTCTTTTAATAATTCTTTATTATATTCTTTTTCTTCAATCATATGATGATAGTTTTTTAATATATCTAATGCTTCTTCTCTTGTTTTTCCTATTAATAGATTTGTTAGCATAGATGTTGATGATATAGCTATAACACAGGCTTCTCCATTAAATTTAATATCTTTTATAATATTATCTTCTAATTTAATATATATATCAATATTATCTATGCATGAAACGTTATTACTATTTAATTTTATATATTGGGAAGTATCATCTGGTACTTGATTGTTTCTTGGTGTTTGATAATTATCTAATATTATCATCCTTTTAGTATCATTATCCACTATAGTATTTCCTCCCAAATGTTTTTACTACTTTTTAAAACATTAATTAATAAATCTATTTCTTCTTTAGTATTATAAAAACTTAATGTTATTCTACAAGTATTCTGTATATTAAATAAGTTATTTAATATTTTGGCACAATGATTTCCTGCTCTTACGCATATATGATATTTATCTAGGTATATTGCTGTATCTTGAGCAAATACTCCTTTTATATTGAATGCCACACTAGTAGAATTGTTATCTTGATTATATAGTTCTATATAATCTAGTTCTTTTAATTTATTTATCAAATACTCTCTTAAGTTATGTTCATACTTGTTAATATTATCTATTCCCAATTTATTTAAATAGTCTATTGCAGTTCCTAAACCTATTACTCCTTCGATATTAGGAGTACCTGCTTCTAATACTTCTGGTAAATCCTTTAGTTCTATGTATCCTTCTTTATCAAATATGGCATTCATTCCTCCTCCATATTCTAATGGTTTTAATTCTTTTAATAAAGAAAATTTACCATAAAGTATTCCTATTCCTGTTGGTCCATACATTTTATGACCAGAGGCTGCTAAAAAATCAATATCCATATCTTGTACATCTATCTTGGTATGAGCGATACTTTGAGCAGCATCCACTACTAAAAGAGCATTATGTTTATGAGCTATTTTAGATATCTCTTTTATTGGACGAATATCCCCAATAACGTTAGTTATATGTGCAATAGATATAACTTTGGTATTTTTATTAATAGAATCTTCTAATTTATTTAAATCTATTTCATTATTTTCATTTAATTCTATATATTTTACTTTAATACCTATTTCACGTTCTAAGATAAACCAAGGTAGAAT
>JAEEGL016261169.1_pt1 | contig 68078 bp, 55 predicted proteins | sample 9134231 | NCBI WGS metagenome assembly JAEEGL01 (sample SAMN16246548, study PRJNA631951) | gut metagenome | biome: gut microbiome; feature: rumen; material: fiber-attached | host: Bos | place: Iran: Karaj | collected 2018-10 | reverse complement strand
GGCGGGTTTGCCGTCAGCGTAGAAGACCTGCGGTCTGGCGGTGTCGGCCATGGGGGCGTAGTCCTCGTAGGCGAGGGTCCAGCAGGTGGGCATGATGCCGGTCTTCTTTTCGGTGCTGGTTGTGATGTTCTCAAAACCCTCGTTGTACGGCAGGTTGGCGGCGGAAATCTTTGCACATTCACTTGATGCTGCCACTTCCACTCGTACATCATCCAAAAGCCAGTAGTGATGTTCTGAACCATCGTTAGTGGTTATGCGGAATTTGATTTGCACGGTTTGGCCGGCGTATTGGGCCAGTGAGATAGGTCCCACCAACTCCCAATTGTCTGTGTAAGAGTTGGGTGTCCACAAAGTGGTGAAGGTTTGACCGTTGTCGGTGGAAATCAAAACGCTGTTGCCTTCTGTGGAAGTGCAATATTCAGGGTACAAATTATATGAATGGAACGATAATTGAGTAGCGCCTGTGGCAGGAAGCGTAAGTTCCGGAAGCAAAAGATCCTGGGATTTATTAGTTGCTACACAATTGGAACTTTGATATCCATATGTCGGGTAAATACGCCATTTTTCTGCCGATTCACCAGTGCTGCTCCAACAATCAGGCAATTGTGCGGAGCCCTCGAAATCCTCTATGAAAGGATTTGTTTCGGTCACCGCAAAGGTGCACTCGTCGGTTTCAACTTTCTTGTAAAAAGCAAATGATTGTCCTGCGATATTGCCCGTATTAGTTGTGTAACATCTCCAATCTTGAGTATTATAGATACCAAGATATCGTGAAGTGGCAGTATTTTTCAAATAACCATCCTCTCCCAAAACAAACACTTTGTTAGAGTTTGTTCCTACACGAACACCATTGTTAGAGTTAGTGCAGTACAACCATGTGTCAGTGTTACCATTGGGATAGAATGTATAGCCGTTGGAATTATGACTAAGAGTCCACTTAAGGTTCTCGGCAGGTTCTTGGGATAAGGTTCCGTCCACAATAGTAACTGGAACAGCATTAGGAGCAGCTGAAGTGCCATTGTCATTTTGTAGAGCATAAGAATCATGTTCAGGATCCTCATAAGTGCCCACAATAACAAAGATATCATCAGTGGTGAGTTCGGAAAGACTGGTCAACACCCAAGTGCCAGGAGTGGGTGGAACAATCTCCACGGCTGTGGCTGTAACAGTGACATTATGGGCAGGCATAGTGAAAGTATAATATCCTGTTTCATCCAGTTGGGAGGTGACATCTGTACCATCAACAACCAAAGTAAGTACATATCCATCTGCAGCACTTACACTTAAACCCACTTCAGTGCCATTGTTCACTTGCATAACTGTGGCGCCTTCCACTCCTGGGTCGGTCGTTTCGCCCACAAAAGTGTAAATCTCCACATTTGCCGAAGTTTCCACTGTTAATGTGTATGGAGTGGCAGGGCGTTCAAATGATACAAGATAGTTGCCTTGGGCAAATTCTATAATCGGATCGTTACTGCCATAAAGCACCACATTACCGTAAACGGTGACGATATCACCCACTTGGATATCATCTTGGGCGGTGAAAGCGGCCTGTTCTAATCCCTTGCCTTTATAAACTTCGAGTTGGTTGTCTGTTCCTGCAGTGCCATCTGCGGAGATGTAATAGGTGAGTTCGCCGTTGCTGGTCGGGTCTTGAGAGGGAGCGGTTGAAACGATTCCATGAACATAGATGCCATTAGCAGGATATTCATGGAACGCCAGTGCTTCAGTCACAGTGTATGGATTGGCTTGAGAATTAATGTGATAGGTGGCGGTGGCCACTACACTGTTCTCAGTGCCAACATATGCGATGGCCTTGATGGTTGTAGTAGTCGAAACAGTGATGGGGGTCGTGTATTCCGTGCTGGCGTCGGTGGGTTCTGTGCCATCTGTAGTGTAATAGATAGTAGCGCCATTCGTTGCACAACTGATGGTAACCGTTTGAGCGTCAGCGTAAGTGCCAGCGGCCGGAGAGAAAGTGGGTGCTTCAACCGGAACGGCGGGATGTGTCAAGGAAATCAATTGGCATCCTTGACCAAACTCGTAAGTGGAATTGTATTTGGTCAGATTGCCGTAAACCACAACGGTGTCGCCTATTTGCACTTCCGATGCGTCAGCAGTGCTGGAACTTGCGCAACGATACGCTTGCAGGAAGTCAACATCGCCATTCTCATCAACAAAGTTGAAGGTGATGTTGTTGTATTGAGAGTTCCATGCAGTAGGAATGGCGGATACAACACCCTTGGCGTAAACATTGGTGACCCCTGTGTTGGCATCAATAGCGGCACGGGCTTGCGCTACAGTATAAGGGTTGTTCTGTGTGCCGGGGGCGTTAGGATCGATGTAGGTGTAGGTTGCGGTAGCAACAGCGCTGCTTTCGCTACCATCATATGCGATGGCCTTAATGGTGGTGGTTCCAGTTAGAGAAATGGCGCCGGAATATAAAGTGCTGTTATTGTCAGGAGTGCTCCCATCAAGGGTGTAATAAATACTTGCACCAGTCGTTTCACAGCTTATGGTCACTTGGAGTCCTTCATTGCCGAATTCAGCACCGCTGGCGGGATTGAAGGTGGGGGTGGCAACAGCGGGAGGTGTCAATGGTTCATAAGTAACACCAATGCGAGTAAACTTCACTTGGCCATTAGTGGCTGTTCCACTGTTACCTACTGTAAAGGTAACGGATGTTCCAGAGACGGCAACGGTTGAACCCGATGCAATAGTGTTATTGCCGTTTTTCAGAACACCAGTATTTGCCACATTATATGCGGGTGTAACGCTAACAAGTGTATATCCATCAGGAACAGAAATTGTAATGCTTGCATTTTCTGACTGATAATACCTCCACTCTTCGCCTGAAGTATAATACTTACCAGTATTTCCACCTCCACTTGCTGTAAAGGTAATTGGTTGAACAACAGCAGAAGTATATTGAGTGCCATTAGTCCAATTGTTAGCATCAGCATAGTCTTCAATAACCAAAGTTGCCGTTATTCCGCTCGGATCAGCATTTTCTGTCCATTGCGCGGTCATGGTCACATCCCCGTTCACGGTGTATGAATCACCAGCATCATAGTTTGTGGTACCATCGTTCCAACCATCAAATGTGTAGTTGGTTTTAGAAGGAGCGGATGCAAGTGTGATACTGGTGCCAGCCGTAATGTTGGATACATTGTCCGGACATTCGCTTGTGCCACCATTACAGTCATAGGTTACTGTGTAAGTGGTGGGTTGGGGGGTGTCGCCAGAAGTCTTATATGTAATAGAGATTCCATTGCTTCTCGTTTGAGCACTGGGAGTAAAGGTGAATTCCGTAACATTTGCAGATTCAGTATATGTCCAAGTCACAGTCTTGCTGCTGACTGTAGGGGTGACATTAGGATTGACTGTGGCATTTTGAGCATATGTAACATAATTGCCTGTGGACGAAGCTTCATAAGCAACACTAAGAATCTTAGCGCCATTCAAAGCGTTAATCGTAATTGTGGTGTTGGCGTAAATACGTATAGGATTCGAATAATTGTTGGTGGACGAAACCATAATGGTTACATTCTGGTCATTTGCAACGGCAGTAGCAGTACCAGGAAGAGCTGTGGTTCCAGGCCAAGTTACTGTCGTCTGTCCCCAACTCATCCCCACGGTCATCACCATGACAAGGCAGAGGGCAAGGAAGTTCCGCAAATGGCGGAACGGTTTGAATGTGTTGAAATTTCTTCTCATAAATGCTGTTTTTTTATTGTTATTGATATTTTCTTAAATTTCTGACAATAAGAAAATTACAAGCGTAATGGACTACGCCTGTATCATTGCCGCAAAGATAAAAAAAACTCCTGCCCTGCAGGAGTCGTAAACCGCTATTTGTTAACAAAATAGCGGGATTTATGAACAGAAGGAATGTTTATATTCTGCCCAATTTCACCAGGAACCAGAATTTCACCAAAAAGATTTGTCGCTTGATTCGGGAGGGCTGCCTGATAAGCCGGTAGGCAAACTCCAAATTATGCTCCACCCACCACTTCGGCGCGCGCTCCACATGGCCCGTATAAACATCGAAACTGCCGCCTAAACCCTGATAAATGGCGGGATGTTGTTGGGCTATCTCTTCCATGAGCAGTTCCTGCTTCGGACTTCCCATGGCCACGAACACCACATCCGGTTTCTTCGCCACAATGTCCGCTATAAGTTCTTGCTTTTCCGCATCACTATTAATGTAGCCGTTGCGGTATCCGGTGATATTCACGGACGGATAATCATTTTTCAGTTTGGACACGGTTTCTTCAATCACTTCCTGTTTGCTTCCCACCAGATAAAAAGTTTTGTCTTCTGTATGCAGTTTCTCCACAATATGTAACCAAAGTTCGCAGCCCGGGATTTTGGTCACATTTTGGCATCCATGCTTTTTCAGCGCCATCACCGCGCCTATGCCGTCACAATAACCGATATTGCGATTGATGATGCCGCGTGTCTGGTCGGTGGCATGCAGGATCTTCTCGGCATTGATGGCGACCAAAAGTTTGTTTTTGTCTTGCGCAAACCCAATAAGTTCGTCAAACGACGAGAACGGATATATTTTCACTCCGTTGTTGAGAGTAACTTGTTGGATGTCAATCATTTTTCTATAAGATAACAACTCATGGCGTAAAACATAAAGGCATTACTCCATCGCATATAGGGGATTTTGGAACTTATTCCTTTTTTGAGTTGGTAATAGAAATATCCTTTTCTGTCTTGCATGTTTTGAACCGTCCACACCATAACCTTTTCGGCCAATTCTTTGTGCTCCTCAAATTTGTGCAGGCGGTTTAGCGTGACAAACAATTGTCCCGGACAATGGATGTCAATGGGATAAGTTTGGTTGTCATAATACTTTGGGGTGCCGTCTGGTTGGAAAAAGTTTTCAATATAGTATTGGAAACCTTTGACCATATATTCATGATAGGTGTCGTCACCCGTGTTTTCTTCGTATGCGATTAGGGCGTCAAGATTATAACCCGTGTGAAAACTGTCCACCCAATTTTGGATAGGCAGCATGCCATATACCCAAGCGCCGTCCTCTCTTTGTCCGTTACAACATGCTTTTATAGATTTTTCGGCCAGTTCTTTGTATTCTTCTTTACCTGTGTATTTATAGCAATAGCTCAACAGGCGACTGCCCAGCAGCGAAGCATTAAACACGGTCTCATTGCCGGACAATTTGCTATATGAAAAGAGAAAACCGTCTTTGTAATCAGTCCTGTGTAAGTCGTTTATGATGAATATTGCAGATGAGAGGGCAATATCAAGATAAGATTGGCTTTGTGTCAGTTCGTAGGCATCCATTAGGGCGGTGGCGCAGAAATTGGTGGCCACCACGGTCGGGGTGTTTTTTGGGAAAAAGAGTCCGCCCCGTGCTTGCCAGTCAAAATTGTACCCCCAGCATGCACCGTGATAGTCGCCTTCTGATTGAAGGGTGATGAGCAATTCCGCCAGTTCGTTCACTTTGGCAAGCAAACTCTCCTCTGTGCCGAGTTCAATCGTCCAGTCGGGATGACTCCTCACCACTTTCACCAAATTGCAGTAGCCCTGCAAGAACAAGCCGATGCCTTTGGCGTTATGTTCCTTGGGCACCAAAGCTATTTTCCTAAGGTTAATGGGGCACCGTTTGAATCCTTGGATGACCACTTCTCTGCAAAAAGCGGAGTTCTTCAGCAGTGGCAGTGCTTGGAATACCCGAGAATTCAGGCCATCGTATGGATCCCAACCCTTAAAGTGTTCGGACTCGCAGTAGGATTGTAAGTGTTGGAAAGAGTTAAGGATATGTTGTTTTTTAGTCATGTCATATCTCTTTGAAAATATGCTCCAATTTTTCAATTACTACTTTGTCAACAAAATGATTGGCAGCATAAATCCGGTTATATTCCGATATTTCAGAGAACTTATTTCTCTTATTATAAAGTGTTTCCATGGCATCAAGAATTTCTTCAGCACTGTGCCCGTGCATTAAAACACCCATTTTGCTGTCTTCAAAGAAATCAGGAATCGCACCAACCTTGGAAGCGATGATGGGTAACCCCATACCTAAGGCTTCCAACACTGAATTAGGCATTCCTTCTGTGTAAGACGGAAAAAGATACACATCCGCCGCTTCGAAACACGCTTTTTTCTTACCTCCCCTTACATCATCCAGCAGTGTGACATTTTGCAAATGGTTAAGTTCGATATAGGATTTCACTTCATTATAATCCTCACCGTTTCCAGCTATTACTAAATTAGCGTCAGAATGCGATTCTTTGAACTGAGCGAAAGCCTGCAATGTTTCAAAAATGCCTTTCTCTTTGATTATCCTTGCCAAAAACAAAACAGTAAAATGCTCTTCGGTAAAGATTTTCGTAGAAGTCAGCAGCAAGTTTTCGTCAAGCATGGTTGAACCCAAAGAATAAGGTGTGTTCAATCCGATGCTATGATATTTGTCATAGATGTTTTTCCCCAACACGATAGAATAATCCACTTTGAACAGTCCTTGTTGTAACTTTTCTTTGTACTTGTATGGCACCACATCGTTGAAGAAATCCTCGTTAAATCCTCTCCAGAACACGCAGGTTTTTTTCTTCCAGAAACGGGCGATTCGGATAGAGAGGGTGTCTCTTTTTATGGCATTAGGCTTTAGTGATGGGTTGACTACAAGCAAATCATACTTTGGTAGAATGAATAATAATTTCACATATTGGCAGAATAGCAACACCAATGTACGGATTATGCCGCAAGGTTTATCTTTGCCTACATAAAACAAACGGGCATTTTGCGTCTGTTTCTCAGCAAACACTTTATAGAAAGAAGCTACGCCGCCAGCACCGCGTCTGTAGTATGGGCAGGTTATGATTACACGATTGTTCATAGATGGTTTCTGTCAATGTAATCCACTATTGAGTCAACATAGATTTTTTCTATGGTTTCGTTATTCGGCATGGCTACCCAAAAATTATCTTTTTGATAGAAGAATTCTCTAGAGTAATAATGGCCGCTGTTCCCAAAAGTCACAAATTGCATCTCAAGCAAATGGAATAGGTTGTTTTTATAGGCAATATCCAATGAAATCATAGGGACATTGAAACCATCGTAAATGCGTTTGGCAAAATCAAAGATACCTTCTGGGATTTGTGCGTCAGTTCCAAAAAAATATTTGGATTTGCCACTTCCGCTTGCCCGGAAATCATTTTTTCTATTTGGTCTTTGAACAATATAATATTTGTCTTTATAAATTAAAACTTTCCAATCGTTTTCCAACCCCTCGATGAAGTTTTGCACCACAAATTTGTTTCGGTGTTCGGAATTCATCTGATAACCATCATACTTTATTTTTCTGCCATACTCTTTCAAACGGAGCTTTGATGATGTTGGACTCAAGGAGAGTTCCTTGGCACATTTTTTTAATTCTGCACTATTATGTGATAGTCTAACCCCGAGACTAGAAGCACCAGCAGCCGACTTCAGTACCCAATTGTTATTGTCAAGTGAGTGGTTGAAGGTTTTGTTAAACTCTTCGTAGGAACCGAAATGCGCAGAAGATATGCTTTTTATTTCAGGGATATCCGTGATGTCTCGAAGCATTTCCATAAAAACTTTGTTATGGTGAGCTTTTACAAAAGGCATAGCAGGTACAAGTGTTGCTCCTTTCAAAGTGAGTGCATAAAGAACATCGAAAGTGTATTCTTTATATAGGCATCCTTCGTCTTCAGTTGATGTGTAAAGAACAAGTTTTTGGTTCCAACAATCTCGTAAATTAACTTCAGAAAGGTATAGAAAATGAACAACAAATCCTTCTTTTTGGAAGTATTCACAAATCAAATCCTTGTTAAATCCGGAATACATGGGTGTGGACATGTACTTGTTTCCGAAATCTCCTTTATAATCAAGGAGAAGATAAATGTCTCTTGGCATGTGTTTTACGATTTAAAGAGAAGCAATACTCTTTTTAATTTGAATTTTGAGAGTTTTATTTTGAGTGAATCCGTACTTTCAAACAGATAAATAAACAGGGGAGAAATTTTACGGAACCAGCAAAAGTTAAATTTCCACAAGGGTTTGCAGTGCTCAAGCAATTTAAATCTAAAGTTGCGAAGATTCAACTTTAATTTCCCATGTTGTTTATAAATGAAGCCTTTCTTATTGCGAATCCGTTGGACTGTTATCTTGTACTCAAAGGTGTTTTCTTGAATGTGCAAAGTGGTTATCAATCCTTTTCTTTTGCGATAACGACCTATTGGATAAAGTTTACCATCTGTTTCAACATCATCAAAGCAGAAATTACCTAAGCTATAAAAAATATATTTGCCATTATATTTTTCAAATGGTTGAATAGTATGGGAATGACCTCCAATAATCACATCAGCACCTTTGTCTATGAAACGGTGAGCATCTTGTAACTCATACAAGTCAGGCATGAATCCCTTTTCTGTTCTTCCTCCCCAATGCAAATAAACGGCTACAAAACAGCCTTTACTCTTGGCAATATTAATATTTTCAATTATTTTTTCTACATTGTAGTATGGTAGATTTAAATCAAGATTGTCTGGAAGACAGGGATTCGTGTCGTGATGTAATGCAGTAATGATAGCGAAGGGCATTCCTTGTATAGTGGTTTCCCATAGATATGGGTTTGCATCTTGATCAGGTTGAAATCCGATGGGAAGAATATTCAAGGATTGTAATTTGAAGATTGTGCAAGCTATTCCCGCATGGCATGAGTCATAGATGTGGTTGTGAGCCAAATTCAACATGTTGAAATGAAGCGGATTAAGCAAATCCAAAGTGATTTCGCTTGTTCTTAATCGGGGAACTTTTAGACGGTTTGATTTCGAGTCGTCAGAACAAAGACATTCCAAGTTGCCGATGTTGAAGTCAGCATTGGCAAATATGTCCTCTACATCTCCAAAAGGATTGGTGTTATTTTTTCTGAAGGACTGGTATTTGTTGTTGAGACTGATATCCCCTATAAAGTTGACGGTTATCATTACAATTATGAAAGTCTAATTCAAGTCTGGATATGGCATATGCTGTGGTCATGTAGAGGTATATGGAACTGATGTCCAAGAGAAATGTGGAGCTGACAATGGATTTAATAAACCAAATGATGAAAGACATGACTAACATGTAGTAGTATTTGTTTTTATTTTTTCTGTTTTGAAAAATAATGCTTAACAGTTGGATGAAAACAATGGCATACGCTAAAGTGCCAACTATCCCGAAGTCATATAGCATTTCCAACCAGTCGCTATGGGCGGCAGTTTCAGTGAATGCGAAAGGTTTATTCGCCCCATAAGTTCCAGCTGACAAACCATGGCCGAATACTTGATGAATTAAATCGGAATTTTTAAAGTGTTCAAAATAGAGCGAATATATTTGATCTCTTCCAGAGCCATGATCTTCACCCAATCGTTCAAATCTGCCCAATGTAGCGTCAAAATAAGAAGTAAACTGCTGGAGTACAAAAAAACTACATATGACAATAAAAAAAATGTACATGAACTTCTTGCTGATTTTTATTTGCTCGCCCATGAAAATATAAATTAAGACAGGCAGTGTAGCCATAGACATGGCAATGATGGCTCCGCGTTTCCCGCATAGCAAAGTTCCTACAATAACCAACAATAAAGAGAGTGGAAATGTTTTTTTATTGACAAAAAACATGACGCTTGCATATGCGCATACCAAAGAATATCCCGTGTTGTCAGCTCGATTCAATCCTTGCCTCATATCCAATCGATGTCCTATGTTCAGGTATGCTGTAATGGCTAGGATAACCAACAATAACATGAAAAAAGTGCTCAACTCCTTTTCTGTGATGGATGATGTTTTTGCCAAATGATAGATGAACAAGAATCCTAAAAATGAATACAGTACCCGAATTAAGGCGTGTAATGAAGTGATGTTGGGTAAAGCGATAAAAGTGACAATCCCAATATAAAAAATTAAAAAGGTGACGGTCTTTGTTATACCTATACCTTTTCCGAGAGATGTTGAACGAGGTAGAAGCATAAATATCATCAGTACTGCCGCAACAGCCCTTAAAATCAAAGCGGGACTGCTGCCTTCTTCCGTCCATTTGTAAATATAATCAAAGACAGGCGAGACTAGCAGAAGTAAGAAAAAGATTATTTTTAATAGCTTCATAAAGATATTCTCTATTGTGGGGGCGGGAAAGTGTCCGTTTAATGGTTTGGCTTTACAGGAATGCAAACAAATTCCGAATTATATGAAAAAAGACATCCGATTTTGTAAACACATGGAAAAAGAGAAATAAGTTGGCCGAAATAAAGCAAGATTTTCGTAGAATATCAAAGTCTAACAAATGCTTCAGCAACATTCTTGATATTATATTTTTCAGGATTATCAATCACCATTTGTCCTCGATAATCGTGAGAGCAGAATTTTTCAAAGGTCTCCGCTTCATCGAAGGCTGAGGTGATTTCAAGAATGGGACGATGGGTCAAGTAATAATCAATCAATTTGCTGGGCAGTTGTACAGTACTTTCGTTTCGGATGTTAATCACAAAGTCCATTTTGCTCAATTCGTGAATTAATTGATCGTGAGGGATATATGGGCGGAGCTCGATTTTCCCGCCTAATGCTTCTTTATAGGGTTCAAATAATGCGGGTTTGTTGGTGTAAACGACGAATCGGAAATCCCCTCCTCGTTTCACGAGATAATCAAGGAAACTTCGGGGATCACGCTTTTTGGGATAAACCATGCCAGAGTATGCAAAAGTGGGCACTTCATTTTTATGGTATTCCGCCACTAATGAATCATCGAATACAAAGCCCTGTGGTATGACACGAATCTTGTCTCTGAATTCGGGATAATAACCGTCAATGGACATTTCGGTCGGGACGCTGATGAAGTCGGTGGTGCGGCACCACCATTTTTCCACATATTTGAAATAAAAGGGGTGGCGTTCAATCGGGTTGCCCATAAACGGGTCACCACAATCTGAAATCCACAATGTATTTTTCAGGTTATCAAAATGCCTCTTGGCGTATGTGGCAGCCCAATGTATGGGATAAGGATAGGCGATGGTGATGAGTCTGTCGAAATGGCAGCACTTCTTAAGGAAAAGCGCTGTTCGTTTTCCAATAAGTATGTCAGGAAACAGTATCCACCGACGTAAAAGCCATACGATGGACTTTCTCCAAAATGAGATGCTTTTTTGTTCAGGGTCGCTATTGCTCCACTCAAACCCAGACATTCCTAAATTGCAAATCTTTATTTTTGTTTCTTCTTGAAATTTAGTGTAATCATACTTTCCCAATACGGCTGCCAATGTCACGTCGTGTCCCTGTCGTGCCAATTCCTTAGCTAATTCCGTAGCCCTATGTGACCGAGGAGCAATATGGGGAAAAATTGTACGGGAAATGATGAGTATTTTTTGAGACATTTTTCCACAATAATTAATCTGTAGTTTTATCTAAAGATGCAATTATTTCTTTATAATATATGTTGTTTTTCAAGTGCCTTTGAGCGAATCTCTTAAATTTTTTCTTAGAGACATAGCCATAATATTCTGCTTTGTGTTTTATTGGAGTACATTTTTCTTTGTCCAAATCCCTGATCTTTTTTGCAGGATTCCCAGCAATAACGCAATAGCCTTCTGGAAAACTCTTTGTAACGACAGCACCTGCCCCAACAATCGTTTTAGGTCCAAGCGTGACTCCGGGCAAAATGATGCAACCCTGTCCAAGCCAACAATAGTCACCAATCCTCACCTCTTTATTAATGTGTTTAGTATGGTCATAAACATCGTGATTTCCACTGATGATCCCAAGGTTAGAAGCAGATATAACATAATTGCCAACATAAACACCACCATTCCCCTGAATATAGCACCCAGGTCGTGTGCCAATGTTGCTGTTTATTCCGATAAACACATTGTTGGGATGTGTTAACTCGGAGTTTTTATTTACCGGCCAATATACACTTTTGTTGATTCGCAACCAAAATCCAATGTACTTTATGAAAGGAACATTATTTATAGTGGCACGTCTGAAATAAACATAGTCTTTGAGAGGTGGTGGCAAAAACTTAACAATCAGTTCTTTGTTCATAAATTAGTTCTTTAATGATCTTATAATCGAAACATAATCAATTTTTGCCACCCAACAATACATGATATAAGTTATAGTGTATAACCCCAAGGTGACCAAAAGCAGTAGTAGTCCTTCAAAATGCAAAACCTTTGCGAAAGCATAAGACATGGCATATAGAACTATAAAAGATGGAATAATGATTTTAAGCAGTGTTCTTACCGGGAAAAGTTGTATAAGGCCAACATTGAACATTTTTGCAACGGCAAACAGCATTACAAGTATCTTACCTATATTACAAACCAAAGACATAATAGCAACCGCATAAGGTGACTGAAATACAACTGCGCCAACATACTCCAAGACTATCAAAGCTATTGCGGTAAAGGCATGTACCTTCGAATAAAATCTGACTTTACCGGTGTTGATAAGTAACGGTGCAAAAGCAATCAAATTAAAAAAATTAACCAGCATTTTCAAGTTGAAATATGTCGCTGAATTGGAATACTGCTTCCCATATAGGACCTCCATGATGGGAGAAGCGAATACAATACAATAAATAAGCAGGGGGTATATTAACATGGCAGATTTCTCAAACACACTTTTCCATAACGGGAACACTTGTGTCTTAAAATCCATTTTTTCATGGCTCATTCTTGAGAAAATGGGCGATAGTACAGTCGCGCAAGCGCCCACAATCATTGGGACAAATGGCAATTCGATAGAGCCGTTAGAAAATTCAGCAAAAACCTCGTTGCCAAAATATCGACTGATAAAAAATTGGTCTGTGGAAGATATCAGTAGTCCCCATAAACTGGCTTGAAGTAGTGGCAGTGAGAATTTGAGTATTTCTTGTACTTTGACCGTGCACGGTTCTTTCCCGAACTTTCGAATCGGATAGTTGCGTAGATACAAGGCAAACACACATTGGATAGCAGAGCCTACAATAAACCCTTTGATAGCATCCATATAGCCCAAATCGTACACCATGACAGGCAATGCCACACATAATAAGGTGAGTAGGCTTGTTGTCGTTTTGTAGATGGCTAGAAATAGTGTCTTCTTGAATGTGGCCATGATGCCATCAAGTCCTAATGTGGGCAGGAGCAAGGTCGGCACAATGGCAAAGAGTTTAAGTGCCTTGGTCAAGTCGGGGTTGTTCATCCATTTGGCTATCAACGGCGAAAAGAAAAACAACCCCAGAGAAAAAACTATGCCAAGAATGAGAAACAAATGCGTCAATTTGGCAATCAGATTTTTAGCCTCATCGTTGGGCACTCGTGGTAGAAAATATGAGAAAGCACGAGGTAGACCTAGTGTAAACACTGTGAGCAAGGTATGATACACATACAACACTTGCCTATATGTTCCATAATCCGTCTTGTTAAAATACCGACTGAGAATCATAGAACTCACAAGGGTGATGCAGTAGGAACACAAACTTCCTATTGCAACCCATGTGGTTTGCTTGGTGTTGTTAGTGGACATTGTTAGTTAGATATGATACACTAACTCTAACGGATAGCAGTTATGGCAATCCCAAACCAAATTGTCTCAATTTTGTTTGATGTGCCTGAGTCCCTGTGCTCTTTAGTTTCTTCGTCTCCAAAAAATGGAGTTTCAATTACCTTGTTGCCCATCATGAGAATTCACCTTTGTTTTTTACATCTTCAAAGTCGCTTTTTAACAATGGGGCGATGGGGTAACTCAAGATTGGGTGAATTCTCTTTTTTGAATAATGTGGTCATACCTTTTTTGAATAAAAAAAGAAACTACTAATCCTATTGTGAAGACCGTAATCATGTAAATGACTTTAGTTATAGTAGTGCCAGGTGAGAAGACTTTAAGCCCAGCCCAATAATAGAAGCGATGAAACATATAACACACCATACTTGCATAACTAACAAAACTGATGAAAAAAGAAAATGCTTGATTATGGATGTTGCTCAAAAGATTAGACAAACTGAATAAGGCCAGTACACCTATAGTACTTGTAAAAAGCAGTGCGGGAGTGTTTTGGTAGAATCGATTTGTTAGCAATAGAAATGCAATAAATCCCACAATTACGGCAATATGGAGTATGGTGTTAGAATGATCGGTCCTGTTGAAATAACATACATTTATATTTGACAACACCAACCCGAGGCAATAAAAAAATAGATTGAAAATATAACGGGTGTCAACAGGAATGAATAATTTTAGCGTGCAAAACAGAACAATAATGCTTGTGCTCATCAAAATTTTCCACAGGGTGGATTTTCTGTTTACAAGGGGGGTGAGCAAGTAAAATAAAATGAGCATGGAGACATACCACAAGGTTTTGGGTTGTTCTGTGACGAACGAGGCCATACCTATCAATCCCAATGCTGAGGATAGAAGACTATTGAACCCGATGAGACACAGCAAAATGGTTGCCAGAAAGAACATCGGATAAATGCGAATGAAGCGCTTTTTATAAAAACGCAATATGTCTTTTGAGGATGATGTGGGAGTGAATGTGTATTTTTTACCTATGAGGTAACCAGAAATGAATGTGAACAATCCTAAACATGAAAATGTTATCAATCGTCCGATAAAAGTGTTGTAAAGATAGAAACTCTGACCCAGATATTGGGATAAATGCAATATGGCTACGATATAAAACAAGCAAATACTGCGTGCTATATCAAAACGAAAGTCCCGTTGCATTATCTATTTTGCCGTCAAAATCCCCACAATTCTTTCCGCCGCTTTGCCATCCCACAATTCCGGAATTCCTCCCTTTTTCCAGTTGCCTGAAAAAAGCATGTCCAAGGCGGGCTTTATGGCATCCGGATTGGTGCCAATGAGTTCGTTGGTGCCGATAGTACATGTTTCAGGACGCTCCGTGTTGTCACGCAATGTGATGCAGGGCACTCCCATTACCGTGGTCTCTTCCGTGATGCCACCGGAATCGGTAATCACCGCTTTGCAATGCTTAACCATGTAGTTGAATTCCAGGTATCCCATCGGATCCACAATGTGCAAGTTGTCTGCCGCTATGCCTAAATCCTTGAATATCTTGGCCGTACGCGGATGTATGGGAAATATGACAGGAAGTCCCTGAACATTGTTGAGGATTTCAGTCATGGTCCGTCTTAACTTGCCGCTTTCATCCACATTGGCAGGACGGTGCATGGTGAGCATCAAGTATCCTTTTTCGTTGAGGTTTAGTCGGTCATAGACTTCAGGTTTGCGTAATCTGCCCATGTTGGCAAGCAGCGTGTCAATCATCACATTGCCCACGAAATGAATTTGCCCCTCCCTGGCGCCCAAATTCCTGAGATTGTTGTTGGCCACTTCGGAGGTGGTAAAATACATGTCGGCCAAAGCGTCTGTCACCATGCGGTTTATCTCTTCCGGCATGGTCAAGTCCCAACTGCGGATGCCCGCTTCTATATGGGCAACTTTTGTGCATTGCTTCTTCGCGACAATGGAACAGGCCATGGTGGAGGTTACATCGCCCACCACGATGACCAGGTCTGTGGGATTCTCCATCAGATCTTTCTCGAAAGCCACCATGATGCCAGCCGTCTGCTCGGCCTGGGTTCCGCTTCCAACACCCAAGTTCACATCGGGCTTCGGAATGTTGAGCTCCTCGAAAAAGGTGTCACTCATATTCTTGTCGTAATGCTGGCCTGTATGCACCAATCGGTAGTCAATGGCCTTGCCTTCCTGTTGTGCTTTTTGAATGGCATGGATCAAAGGCGCTATCTTCATGAAGTTCGGCCTGGCTCCGGCAATAATGGTTACTTTCATAAAAGCTGTTTAATCAGTTGATGATTACAATTTGTTCGGTTTCTTGCTATAGATTGGCTTTGTACCACTCGATGGCTTCATTCAAACCACGGGCGAAATCATATTGCGGATCATATTCCAACAATCGTTTTGCCTTGCTGATGTCGGCATTGCTATGCTTGATGTCACCGGGGCGGTCGGGACCAAAGATGGGCTCGATGTTTTTACCCAGTGCTTTAGTGAGAGCATAATAAATGTCAATGAGATATTCTCTCCCACCGTATGCTATATTAAAGACTTCCCCGTTGGCCTCATCGGGAGCCAGACATGCTTTGAGATTGGCTTCGATGACATTCTCAATATAGGTGAAATCTCGGCTCTGCTTGCCATCGCCGTTAATGGTGGGCTGTTCGTCGTTCAACAGCATCTTGATAAACTTAGGTATCACGGCAGCATAAGCGCCATTCGGATCCTGACGCCTTCCAAATACATTGAAATAGCGTAATCCGATGGTTTTCAAACCATAATGTTTGGCATATTGCTTAGCCCATTCCTCACCGGCTCGCTTGGTTACGGCATAGGGGGAAAGCAGATTGCCTTCCACACCTTCCTGTTTGGGAAGATGCTCCTCATCGCCATAAACGGAAGAACTGGTTGCATACACGAAAGTTTTGACACTCTTCAGTCTGGCGGCTTCCAACATGTTCAAGGTGCCCTGAATGTTGTTGGCACAATAGAACAATGGCATTTCGATGGAGCGTGGCACACTGCCCCATGCGGCTTCGTGCAGCACATAATCCACACCCTCGCAAGCCATTAAGCAGGTGTTTAAATCCTTAATATCACCCTTGATGAATTCATAATTCGAGTGTTCAAGGAACAAATCCACATTGGCCTGTTTGCCCATGCTCAAATCGTCAAGGCATCGTACCCTATAACCTAAATTAAGTATTGCCTCGCAAAGGTTGGAACCGATAAAACCGGCACCACCTGTGACAAGGAAAAGGGTGTCCTCCGGAAATTGAAGTTGAGAATACAAGGCAGTCGTATTAGTTCATCTTGTTTCTGTGTCCCTTTCCGAAGTGGAATGTCAAACCTAAGTTGGCCTGCCAACGGAAGTTGGTGTTGTACATGATCGTGTATCTGCCTTCAGCAAAGAGAGCGACATAAGGGCAGAACTGGTATTCCAAACCACCGCCAAGGTCGGCGCCGACGCCCCAGCTGCCAGGACCCCATTCCGCATCGGGATCATAAACGATGTCGTGTTTCTCACAATAGGATTTTCTCCATGCGTTTCTCAAGTGTATCTCGCCACGAATACCTACAGACGGGTAAAAGTAAAGACCGCCGGCAATCGGCATGAGATATTGGGCGTGCACGGAAACTGCCGGCCAATACCATCTTTCCAAACCCTCAACCGCAATACGGGTACGGTAGTTGTTGCGGGCACAGTTGATGTCCAATACCAAACCTCCGGTCCAGGCAAGACGGTCGCCACCATAACCGAAATAGAAACCGTAGTCCACCTTGTTGGGCTTGCTCATCACGGTGCCATGGAATTTCGATTCCTTGCTGGTTTCCGCTTTCTCTCCATACTTCGTGTTGTTCTGCGCGAAGCATAATGTGGAAGCTGCTACAAATATCGTAGCCAAAAGAATAATTTTTTTCATTTTCTTTCTTTTTTAATGATTATTGATTGATGATTAATTAATTGTTGTCGTTATATTTATGATAGACAAATGTTTCTCATTCTCCGATTTTGGGGATTCTTGGGGCGCGGGCGTCCCAAAATTGCATGTTCCGTATGGAGTGCAAGTCGGAACCGGCCATGTCATAATACTGCTTTTTGAGCAGCCAACGGGCTTTTTTCTGCGCTTCCACTCCGTATGCGCCAGCCAATGATGACAAGTTTAGCTGTAAAAGGATGCCTTCCTGCTTTAGCATCTTGTACATCCCCTTGCCCATATACACATATCGCTCGGGATGTGCCAGCACGGGGAAAAATCCTTTGGACTTTATTCTCTTCAAAATGCCCCCAAGGTCCATGGGCGGGTTGAAATAGGAGGTCTCCACCAGCAACCAGTTGCCCTCTTCGCCTAATGCCAAGAGGTCGTTCTGTTCCAAGCGGCTTTCAAACAACTCATCCATCATATACTCTGCCGCCAAACGCAATTGGATAGGCCCTGTATATGCCTTTCCCAATTCGGCAAAACGGTTGCGCAATTCTTCAGTCGTGTTGGGGATGTCTTCCATAACATGCGGTGTGCACCACACTTCCGCAATGCCGATTTCCTCATAGCGCTTCAGCACCTCCAAAGACATGTCCAATGTCTTCACCCCGTCATCCACCCCAAAAAGTATGTGGGAGTGGAAATCGGTGAATCCCTTGAGTTGTGACTGAATGGTGCTCCGGCGAAAAATCATCATGTTCTGAATTATGAACCTTGAATTTTATTCTTCGTTATGGTAATACCCATAGTGCCCATACCCATACTTGTATCCGTACTTGTATCCGTACTTATACCCGTAATGCCCGTAACCGTAGCGGCCGTCAGATCCGGTGGAGGCGTTGAGCACGATGGACATGTTGTTGAATTTATGCTGGGAGTACAACGATTGGATTTCCGGAATCAAGCTGCGCTCCATGAGTCCGGCACGGATAATGAAAATGGTGCGGTCCACATGGTTGTTGATGATTTGCGGGTCGGCCACAATGTCAATGGGTGGGCAGTCGATAAGCACATAGTCGTATTCGTCGCGCAGCGTTTTGATGGTTTCCCCGAAACGCTCCGTTTCAAGCAATTCGGTGGGGTTGGGCGGAATGGTGCCTACGGGCAGATAACTCAGGGTGGGGTAGTCCTCACTTTTGATGATCACATGGTGAATGTCGTCATCCTGGCGACCCAAGTAGTTGGCAATACCCCGCTTGGGAGAGAAAATGTAAGCGGACATGGAGGCGTGCCGGAGGTCGCCGTCCATAACCAGCACTTTCTTGTTTTTGATAGCTAACGCGATGGCCAGGTTCATGGTGATGAACGATTTGCCGGATCCGGGATTGAACGAGGTGACCATGATAACATTGGAGGTGTTGTCCTTGGTCATGAACTCAAGATTGGTGCGCAATACGCGGAACGCCTCGTTGATGACATTCCGGTTGCCCTGTTTCACTACAATCACATTGCCGAACCCTTTGGGCTGCTCGTCAGGAGAGGCGTTAATGTGCTCTTTCTTCCACTTTTTGAGCATCTCGCGGGCGTTTTTCAATTTCTTCTTCTCTTCTTTTACGCTGTATGCCATGGGGATTTCCCCAATAAAGGGCAGAGAGAGTTTTTCCAGATCCTTACGGCTGCGCACGGTGGTGTTGAGGTGCTCTTGAAGGATGATGATGGCCAATGGGATGGCCAAACCGGCAACCAACCCCAGCAGCATGATGATGGAACGCTTTGGCTTGGTGGGTTTGGAACTGCCGTTTGGACGCTCAATCACACGGGTGTTATAGGCGGTGAATGCTTGCGAGAGCTCGTTTTCCTCACGCTTTTGCAACAGAAAGAGATACAGCGCCTCTTTCACCTTTTGCTGGCGCTCCACGGAGAGTAGGTATTTGGCTTGCGTGGGATTGGCGGCAAGACGCGCGTTGATCATCCGCTCGTTGCCCTGGTATATGGCCAACTGTGAGTTCAGGGTGACGAGTTGGTTGTCAATGGACGAGATGATAGCGCGGCGCATGGCTTGGAGCTTTTCATCCAAATCCAGCACGATAGGGTTCTGTTCGCTGCTGTTGGCCACAAGCCCGTTCCGCTTCAGCATCATGGTGTTGTAGGCTGATATCTGACTCTCTATGTGATTGTTGTTGAGTCCGGAATTGGCTGGCAGCAACTGGTTGTTGCCCGACTCGTTGGTCAGATAATTGCGAATGTATTTGGTGATGGATATCTGGTTGTTCAGTTCGGTGATGCGGGCGCTGGCTTCGCTGTTTTGGCTGAGGTACATGTTGGAAACGGCCTGCACATCCGGCAGCAAGTTCTCGCTCTTGTAGGAGGAAATGTCACTGTCCACATTGCCGAGCTCCTGCTCTATGACCTGCAGACGGTCGTCAATGAATCGCGAGGTGCTTACCGTGACTTGGTTTTTGTCCTTGATCCAGTTGCCGTTATAGACGGCGATGAGCATGTTGAGAATGTCGTCGCCACGCTTCTTGTTGATGTCCTCCACGGAAAGCGCGATCACATCGGTGTTTTTGTCGGCCAGCGTGATGTGCACCTTGTTGGAATAGCGTCTTGCCGTGCCGTTTATGGACGAACGCCCCACATGGATGACATCGTATTTCTTGTTCTCATAAAAGTCCGTTTTGGTAACGCAAAGCGGTCCGATAGGCGTTTGTACGGTGTCGTTGAATTTCACATTGAGTTTCCCTTTCAACTCTTCGCCTGATTTCTCAAAATCAGAAAGCGTGATCTCACCTTTGTTCAGTTTCATGTCAAACGACGCCACCATGTTGTCGGGTGCGTCAATTAAGGTGACCGTGACAGGCAGTGTTTTGTCGTACAGCACAGTGGGATGGAACAAACCGTCTTGGGAATAGTTCATCTCCAGATGCAGATTACGCACAACATCCGTCATGACATCAATGGACTGCATTGTTTTGAGTTCGTTGTTGATTTTCACACTGTTGCTGAAAACACCAAGGTCGGAAAAGTCACTCAAATCACCCATTGAGCGGCCTTTGTCCTCGGATTTGACAAGCACTTTGGCGTTTCGGGTGAAGACGGGAGTGGTTTTCAGCAAATAGAAGACGGTGCATAGCATGACCACTGCCACGGAAATCACAAACCAGTACCATTTGCTTAAACAGTTGTAGAAAATGGTTTTAATCTGAATGATGCTGTCCGTCTTTTCCTGTATGTTGTTGTTCTGATTGTCCATTATGATATTGTTTTTGCGATGTTGTCCGAAATCTTATTGCGCCTGTGTTATGGGCGCGCCCGTGTGATAATGAGCGTGGTGGTGGATGCCAATGAAGCTAATAGGGATACAATGGAAATCCAGAAGGATGCGGATTGCACGGTGTTGCCGTTCACGGTGGATTCATTGGCGCGTTTCTTGTTGGGTTCCACATAGATGTAATCGTTCTGGTGGATGTAGTAGGCGGGCGAGTTGACCACATTGTTGAAAGATCGCATGTCCACATGGTATGCGCTCAGTTTTCCGACGGAGTCGGGACGGAGAATGAGCACATTGTCGCGTTTGCCGTAGATGGTCATGTCGCCGGCTTGGGAGATGGCGTCCAGCAGAGTGACGCGGTCGCGGGTGATTTTGTAGGAACCGGGGGCTTTCACCTCGCCCATGACGGAGAACTGTAAATTGATGAACTCAACCGTGACCACGGGGTCGTTGACCAGATTTTGGGAGATGAGTTGCTGCTTGATGTGGGAGGACACCTCGTCGCGCGTCATGCCTGCCACATAGATGGTGCCGAGCACGGGGAAGTCAATCGTACCGTTGCCCTTGACGATGTATCCGGAAGACCCTTGGTTGGTGCTGGTGGCGTTTTCGCTGTTCTGTCCCAGAATCCGGGAAGTGTATGCCAGGTTGAAGAGATTGGTGAGTTCTGGGTCCTTGCTGTTCACGATGATGGAAATCTTGTCTTCGGGACGCAGACGGATTTCCGGAGCCAAGGGCGCTGCTTGCGCTGATGTGCTCGTGTCCGAGGCAATATCCTGGAAGTAGGAGATTTGCTGTTCCGTCGCACAGGACGCCATCAGCAATGCTGCAGCAAAGAATAGGATAATGTGGTTTTTCATGATAAGGAAAATATTATTCAAAGTTAAAATTCAAAATTCTCTCGTCTTATGCCTCACTCATCCTCTGCAAAAAGCAGGACGGGATGTAGGATGTGGCGACGGCCACGATGCCCTCAATGGCCACCACGAGCCGCCGGTTGCCGTGTATACGCTGGATGTGCCCTTCCGCGCCTTCGAACACGCCGCCGGTCACCCGTACGCGCTGACCTTCCTTGAAGCAGGCAGTGTTCGCATCAACAAACTCGTAGTCAGCATTTTCAGCGGATGTGACCATCTTGAAAACACGCATCTCGCTGTCTGAGATGATGGCGGGATTACGCGAACAGCGGTTCCGGTACAGCATAACCTGACCGTCATAATCCTTTTGGATATCCTCCGCTTGAGTGGCTGTGCTTCGGAAAAAAATCAACGAACTGACAGCTGGTTCGCTCACCTGATGCCGCTTTCCATTCCGCTCGTGCATTACGGTTTTGACCGGATAGTATGATTCAACGGCCAATTTCTTCAACTCGGAATCAATCCACAAAACCTTGTTGTAGAAAACCTTTAAGGCAAACCAATGCAATTCGTTCGTGTTCAGATGTGATAGATTATCGTTAGTCAAATACAATACTCCCATTCCTCCATTCAGAAAATGAAGCGAAAAGGGAGGGATTTCCGAAAAAATCATGCCTGGAAACCGGGCTGCGACTGACTCCAGCCGCAGTTAACCGCCCTCCTGCAAATAAGTTAGAGCATTACTATTTGCGCGGCAAATATAATATTTTTTTGCTTATAAAGTATTATTATATAATTATGTTATAGGATGACAGAATCGTGGGCGAAGCGGTGGGTGGTCAGGACCACATTTATCGCACGGTTGTCATCCCGATGAGGCGGTCGTAGGAGGATCCCTCCTCTTGGAAATAGATGAGGATGGTATAACTGTTCAAGGTCTCATAATGGCTACCCTCAATGTAAGTGGCGTCGATGGTGCTGGTGCCGGTGGGCACGAACACATACTGGTAGTTGTACATGCCCTGCTTGATGAGGAAGTTGGTTTCCCAGTACTGATACACCTTGTTGTAATGAAGTTTCGCCTCAGGAAGTATCTGCCAATCGGTCAGTTTCCCGAAAACATAGACATCACCTCCATCGAACGGGAAACCGCTTTTGAGCGTGAAGTGGGTGTTCACATAGTCTTCGGAATAGGCGTTCTGCATGTCGCGGTTGCGATAGAAACAGTCGCCGTTCATGGTGCTCCGGCTCTCGTATGCGCCAAACGGGCGGGCGTCGTCCTGCAGCACATAGGCGTGGTTCTCGTGATTGGCGTAGGTGATGCCCACGATGCGGTCGGCGTTGGAGTGCAATGTGCTGATGTCAAAGGTGCGGAACTCGGCGCCTCCGGGCATGACATTGCGCCCGTCGTCATAGTCGAAACTCAACACGCCGGGATAGCCCGAGCGGTAGGTGAGCCCGTATATGGCGTTGTCCCAGCGCCCGTTCTGCTTGATGGTGGCGTGCACCGTCATGGCAGGGTTGCGGATGAGGTAGCTGCCGGTTGTCATGGAGAAATCAATTTCCTGTTTGGTGAAGCGGTCGTTCACATCAGAAGCGGCGTGCACTTGGCAGTCGATGCCCACAGGGTCGGACTCCAAGACCATGAAACGGCGCGTGAGCACCGGTTGGTCAGGCGTGTCGTCGTAAACCAACAACAGGTAGTTCCCTGACCGGGTGATCTGCATGTTCTGCGTTGGGAACACCAACTGGTGCTGCACATAGTGCGTGATGGTGTTGAACGAGTAGTTGTAAACCTCCAATTCGTCTTCCATAAAACCGTCCAAGTACTCAATCGGATTCATGTCGGAAGGTTTCCAGTCGTGCGTGCAGTGTATGAGCGTGTACTTGTAGTAGCGGTCCACCTCGTCGAGGTCGTCAAATGTCAGCGAGAGTTGGCCGTAGCCCTTGCCGAGCTGCATCACGGGCTCGCCGTGAATCTGGTTGGTGGGAAGCAGGGTCACACTGGTGACGCCCTTGACATACACCTTGTTGTCAAACTGTATGCCGGAGAGTTCAGGCTGGGCGGCGGCCAGCATGGAGAACAGGATAAATACAGTGAAAAATATCGATTTTCTCATAACGGTTCAAATAGATTGCAAATTTACAAAAAGATTTAATGCCCGAATTTTCCATTTTTTTCCAAAAAATTCCGAAATTTATATCCGGATAAAAAGTTTTGAACAGTCAAATTTCATAACTTTCAAGTTAAATATCATATAATCAAATATTTAAGAATTGAATACAAAAAATGCTTTTTAAATATCGGGTTATCAATAGTTTAGTGTTCATAACATAGATGTGCAATAAATTTTTTCCAAATTTTTCCATATTGATAATCAAATAGTTATGGTAAAAAATCGCTGTTAATAATTATTTTTATCAATTTTATGGAAATGATATTGAAAAAAGTTTATTTTTGGAGCATTCAATGAGTGGAAAATTATGCCAAATTTTGACTACGGATATTGGGAGGTCTCGATAGAGAAGAGTGGCCGTCTGAAACTGCCGGCAGCGCTGTTGCGCTCTTTGCCGGAGGACGAGCGCGGCGCTTTCTATGTGACGCATGGTTTTGGCGAGCACATCATGCTCTGGTCGGTGAAGGCGTATGAGGAGCAGATGGCTTACCTGAACTCATTGAACCGGAATGTCACGCAGGTGAAGTTGTACCGCAACGCTTTTCTGCGCAACACGGCCTTTCTGGAGTGTGACGCGCAGGACCGTATTGTGATCCCGAAACCCCTGATGGAGCAGTATGACATCGAGCGTGAAATCGTGCTGTTGCTCGACAACGGCCGTATTGAAATCTGGAATTGCAGCAAGTATCACGAGAAGTTTGACATGTCGCCAGACGAGTTGGAGAAACTCAACGAGGAGATCCACTTGGGGCATTTTCAAGCAGAAAAGGAGGGCACGGATGAGTTATCATAACCCTGTGTTGCTTCATGATTCCGTGGACGCGCTGGTGCAGAACCCGTCGGGCACCTATGTGGATGTGACCTTCGGCGGCGGCGGCCACTCGCGTGCCATACTGGAGAAACTGGGTCCGGAAGGCCGCCTGATTGCCTTCGACCAGGACGCCGACAGCCAAGCCAATCTCATAGATGACGCTCGCTTCCAGTTTGTCCCGTCCAATTTCAAGAACCTAACCCGTTTCCTACAATATTATAATGTATATCCCGTGGACGGCATTTTGGCCGATCTCGGAATATCCTCCCACCAGATCGATACCCCCGAGCGCGGTTTTTCCTATAGTAAGGAGGGCGCGTTGGACATGCGGATGAATGCGCAAAGCGGAATGTCAGCCCGTGATGTGGTGAACGACTACGACGAACAGCAACTCAGCCGCGTGTTCTACAACTACGGCGAACTCACTGACGGCCGCCGCCTGGCACGCGCCATGGTGAAGGCACGGGAGGAACAACCTATAGAAACGACTACCCAGCTGGCAGAGGTGCTCAAACCCTGTCTGCCTAAGGGGAAAGAGAATAAATTCCTATCCAAGATATTCCAGGCCCTCCGCATTGAGGTGAACAAGGAGATGGAGGTGCTGGAGTCTTTCCTGACCCAGACCGTCGCGGCGCTGAACCCCGGCGGGCGCCTGGTCATCATCGCCTACCATTCCCTGGAAGATAGGATGGTGAAGAACTTCATGCGCTCCGGCGACCTCTCCGGAGAGGTGAAGAAGGACTTTTTTGGGAATCCGCTCACCCCGTTCCGCTTGGTCAGCCGAAAAGCCATTATACCTACCGACGAAGAAACCTTAACCAACCCCCGCGCGCGCAGCGCGAAACTGCGCATCGCGGAAAAGATAATCGTAACTGCTCATGAAATCCACAACCCATAGCGAAGAACCGGTCCGGAAAGAGAAACGCGGCCTGTTTAAGGTACTGAAAGATGTGTTTGGTGGCGAGTTCCTGCTCAGCCGCCAGATGCTTCGTTGGTATCCGTACATCGCCCTTGTTTTCGTCCTGATGGCCGTGATGATCATCAGTGAGCAGCGTATCCAGGACAAGAAACGGAAAATAACCCGTTTGGAAAACCAGTACAAGGCGGAACTCAGCCGCCTGAAAGCCAATAACCAGTTCATCCCGTATGAGGAAAACCAGATTCTCATCCAGAAGATGCAGGAACGCGGTTATGTGCTCAACGAGGAACAGAACTACACCATACGCGTGAAACGCGAAACCCCGAAACGCCGGGGTATCTTCAAAAAGAATAAAAATGTAAAACGATAACCCCTGCCATGAACAATCCTAATGAAAAGAAACCCGGTGTGAGCCCCGTGCGGATGACCATAGTGCGTTTTTGCATTGTGTTGCTGGGCGCCGCCTGCTTTGTGAAGATCTGCTACCTCTCCTTTTTCGAGAGCGCGCTGGCTTCCGGCACCGGTAAGGATTGCGTGGATACGACCGTGGAGGGATGGGAAGACCGCGTGGACTCGACCTGCAACTGTTTTGTGAAAGAAAACACCTTGCGGCCGGATCGCGGTGAGATTTACGATGACCACGGCCGCCTGCTGATGGGCAACTATACGGTTTTCGAAGTGGCCTTCGACGGCAAAGCGTTTGCAAAAGAGTATGGCACCTCCAAATATACGGAAGCGGAAAACGATCAGTTGATCCATAAGCTTGCCGCCGATTTCTACAAACAGTTCAAAGACCGTTTTCCGAAGTATTCCGAGAAACATTATTATGACCTCTTCACCAAAAACTACAAGGACCGTCATTATGTGACGATTTTCCCCGCCAAGTTATGGGATGAGCATAAATGGATCACCTCCATAGACACGGCATATATCAAAAATCTTCCTTATCTGGTAAAGAAAAAGCTGGATCGCAAAACTGGCGAGGTGATTGACACTTTGAGCTATTGCCGTTTCATCAATTTCGTCTCCTGGCCGGTGCGAATCAACCCCTACGGGGAGATGGCCCGCCGCACGCTGGGCATGAATGATGGTGACCGGCAGTATGGCCTGGAGTATTTTATGAATGATGTACTGGCCGGAGAGGAGGGCAGTAAGAAGTATCTCGAACTGAACCACGCCAAAGTGCCGCTCAAAGACCGCATGGATCCAGTGGACGGTTGCAATATCCATACGACGCTGAATTTGGAAATCCAAAACGCGGTGCATAACGAGTTGAGCAAGAAGTTGGAAGAACTGAATGCGGAGTGGGGGTGCGTGATTGTGATGGAAACCAAAACAGGTGAGATCAAGGCGATATCGAACCTGCGCCGCACACCCGGTGCTGCCAACTATTACAGCGAGAGCATGGAGTATGCCCTCAACGCCAAAGTGGAACCCGGCTCCACCTTTAAACTGGCCTCGTTGCTTGCCTTTATGGAGAAGAAAGCGAACGACACGGCCTGTATCTACCCGATGTTCAACCATACTTTCAAGGTTCCCACCAAGTCAGGCAGTTTCATTGCCAAGACCAAGAGCGACAGCAAGGTGCATGGCGAGACGCTGGGCACACCTAATGAGATATTCCAGCGCTCGTCCAATATCGGTATCGCCTCTATGATTTTCGATGCGTACGGGATGCGCAATTTCGCCTCCTATCGTGCCCAGTTGGCCAAGTTCGGATTTTTTGACACGGTACATACGCAACTTGGCGACCTGATGCCCGCCGGCATCCGTAACGATGGCAGATTCGACAACTATTACGGCACTTGCTTCGGCGCCGGTTTCAATATCCCAATCCTTCGCACGCTGATTTACTACAACGCTATCGCCAACAATGGTCGCATGCTGGCCCCGCTCTTTGTGAAGTATGTCACGAATGAGTTTGATACGATACAAAAATTTGAGGCAGAGGTGCTTATGGAACAGTTTGTATCGGAAGCCACCTTGAAGAAGGCGCGAAATTATCTGGACAGTGTGGTGTGGGGCCGCTACGGAACGGGTCGCCGCTACAAGGATTCCACCTGCCCCTTTGCAGGCAAAACCGGCACGCGTGATATTTGGGATCAGACGATTGGGGCGTACAACTATGACCGTAACGCAGTGTCATTCTGCGGTTATTTCCCGAAAGACAATCCCAAATATACAGCTATTGTCTATATGTACAATGTGCCGCAGCACAGCGAGGTGGCGGTAGATGTTTTCGGGAAGATCGCGCGAAGCATCATGAACAGCAACAATTTCAGCGCCATGCACAGCATCACGGAGTATCAAGTGAAACCCATGCTGACCAACACACCGGTGAACAAGCGCTATTTCAACAAATTGCTGAGCCAGATGGGGTACGATACGGTTTCCTATGAAACCAATGCGCCCTATCTCACCGTGCAGATGGAGAAGACGAAGGTGAAGGATTCAGACAAGAGGATCCCTGTGGTGAAAGCGATGGCGTTGTCGAAGCATGAAGGTGTGCCCGATGTGCGCAATATGATCGCGTCGGATGCTGTGGCGGAGCTGACCCGCGCTGGATATAAAGTCACCCTGGTAGGCCGTGGTGTAGTGAGAACGCAGGTAAATGAGGTGTCGGCACGCAAGGTTAAACTCTATTTGGAATAAAAACGAATTGAAAAATAACGAGAATATGAAATCCTTGACCCAATTACTGAAATCGCTGAAACGCTATGAGATTGCGGGAAACGCGGATGTGGATGTCACCATGGTGACCTTTGATTCGCGTGCGGTGGTGAAGGCGGAAACCGTGAACGCCGGTCCGTTGTATGTGGCCCAGCGAGGTACACAGACCGACGGTCATAAGTACATTCCACAGGCGATTGAGAGTGGTGCGAAGGTGATTGTGTGTGAGGAAATGCCGACAGAAGTCAAATCGGAATTGACCTATGTGCAGGTGCCCGACAGCACAGTGGCGCTCGGTCATCTGGCGGCCGCCTTTTTCGATAACCCGAGTCGGAAGTTGAAATTGGTGGGCATTACCGGCACTAACGGCAAGACTACCACCGTAACGCTTCTTCACCGGCTTTTTATGCAGTTGGGACAGAAGGCGGGATTGCTTTCCACAATCGTAAATAAAATCGGTTGGGAGGAGGTTCCGGCCACGCACACCACACCTGACGCAGTGGAGTTGAACGGACTGCTTCGTCGTATGGTGGATGCGGGTTGCACCTACTGCTTTATGGAGGTCAGTTCGCATGCCATTTGCCAGCACCGCATTGCTGGATTGCAGTTCGCCGGCGGTATTTTCAGCAATATCACGCACGATCATTTGGATTTTCACAAAACTTTTGCCAATTATATAGCCGCCAAGAAGGCCTTTTTTGACCATCTTCCTAAGAGTGCGTTCGCTTTGACTAATGTGGATGACAAAAATGGAATGGTGATGGTGCAGAACAGCCGCGCGAATGTGAAAACCTACAGTTTGCTCACGGCTGCCGATTTCAAAGGCCTGATTCTGGAAGACGGTTTCCGCGGACTCCTGATGCGGGTGAATGATCAGGAGGTTTATTTCAAATTGTGCGGCAAGTTCAATGCCTATAATCTTTTGGCCATCTACGGAGCGGCAGTGCTGTTGGGAATGCCACAAGATGAGGTGCTGATGCAGATGAGCACGCTGGAAAGTGCCGCTGGCCGGTTCCAGTTGGTGCATCGGGCTGACGGAAGCACCGCCATCGTGGACTACGCCCACACTCCTGACGCATTGGAAAATGTGCTGACCACCATCCTGGAAGTGACCCGTCGTAAAAACGAGGTTATTACCGTGGTGGGTTGTGGTGGCGACCGCGATAAAACGAAACGCCCTGAAATGGCGGCCATTGCCTGCAAATACAGCACCCGCGTGATTTTCACCTCGGACAACCCCAGAACGGAGGATCCGAACGCCATTCTGGAAGATATGCTGGCCGGTGTGCCTGCATCCAAACGAAAAAACATACTTGTGATTGAGAACCGTCACGAGGCCATCAAAACCGGATGTATGCTCCTGCAACCCGGCGGTGTGCTGCTGGTGGCCGGAAAAGGCCATGAGAACTATCAGGAGATTAATCATGTCAAGCACCATTTCGACGACACGGAAGAAGTGAAAATGAACTTTGAACTTTGAAACCTTAAACCATAAACCACTTATCCCCCATTAACCTATTATGTTGTATTACCTTTTCAAATGGCTTCATTCAATCGGATTGCCCGGATCGGGAATGTTCCAGTACATTTCCTTCCGATCCGCAACAGCTTTTGTCTTGTCGCTCATCATCTCCATTTTTATCGGCAAATATTTCATTAAGTATTTGCGTAAAAAGCAAATCGGAGAAACGGTGCGTGACCTGGGCCTTGCAGGCCAGAATGAGAAAGCGGGCACACCGACGATGGGCGGATTGATCATCATCGCCGCCATATTGGTGCCGGTGCTGCTGGTGTGCGATTTGCGGAACATCTATGTGCTACTGATGATTTTCACTACACTTTGGTTGGGATTTTTGGGATTCATGGATGATTACATCAAGGTGTTCAAGAAGAACAAAGAGGGTTTGTCTCCGCGCAAGAAACTGCTGGGCCAAATAGTGCTGGGACTTGGCGTAGGACTTGTGATGTATTTCCATCCCGATGCCATGATTTGCGAGAAGGTGGCCACAAAACCGGTGATGACCCCCATTGAGTCCGCCCTTTCGGTGGAAAATCAAGAGAGCGCCCAAACACCCAGAATCTTCGGCGAACCGCATCATTCCACCAAAACCACGATCCCTTTCGTGAAAAACAATGAGTTTGACTATGCGTGGGGCACCCGGTGGTTGGGCGACAAGACGGGCAAATGGTCGTTCATTATCTTCATTATCGTTGTCGTCTTCATCATAGCCGCTGTTTCGAATGGGGCTAACTTGACTGATGGCCTTGACGGTCTGGCGACTGGCACCACTTCTGTGATTGCTGTGGGTATCGCCATATTGGCGTATGTATCTGGTAATGTGGTGTTTGCTGATTATCTGAATATCATGTATATCCCCAATATCGGAGAGTTGGTGATTTTCATGTCGGCCGTAATTGGTGCCTGTCTGGGCTTTTATTGGTGGAATTGCTTCCCCGCCCAAGTGTTCATGGGCGACACCGGCAGCTTGATGCTCGGTGGCCTGGTGGCCGTTTCTTGTATCATCATCCGTAAGGAACTCCTCATCCCAATCCTGTGCGGTGTGTATCTTGCCCAATCCCTCTCGGTGATGATGCAGGTTTCTTATTTCAAATATACCAAAAAACGCTATGGAGAAGGCCGTCGCATCTTCCTGATGGCTCCATTGCATCATCATTATCAGAAAAAAGGAATGCATGAATCGAAAATAGTTCAGCATTTCATCATCATCGGCCTCATCCTCGCCGTACTCACCGTGGTAACCCTCAAGGTACGATAATCAACCCGACAATAAACAATACAAACCTTATAAACCTTACAAACTTTACAAACCATTAACCCCTTTAAGATATGCCAACAAATAAAACCAACAATTTCAATCTGTTCGAAAAAGAAAGAGAGTATGCCAACCCCATGGTGGCGTCTATTACCGATCATTTGGTAAACCTTCGTAAGAAAAACATTGCGGCTTCCTTGTCTGATTTTGAAGGAAGCGCTCATAAACTGGAACATGTGAAAACTTTGCAGCGAGTTGACTTCATCGATGACGCGCGTTCAGTGAACGCCAATTCGGTTTGGTTTGCCTTGCAGAGCATGACCAAACCCACCATTTGGATCAATAACATTTCTTCCCCAGACCGTATTACGGACGATGTTATGGATATGGTTCAAGAAAAAGTGAAGGCCATTGTGCTCCAAGGAGTGTATAATACGGATGTTTATGACCGTTTCTCTTCATTAGGTATTCCGGTGTTTGTGGAGATGAATCTTGAAGATGCTGTAAGTCAGGCGTTTTACGCTGCTGAAGGCGGGTATGCGGTATTATACTCACCGGGTGAGAAGAGCTTGTCGCAGGATTCTTATCGTGAGCGTGGCGAAAAATTTCAAGAGGCAGTAGGCCAGTTGTAAACGATTATGGATAAAGCGCGTTGGTTATCGAAAATATCCTTCAAAGGGGATAAGATTATATTGGGATTGGTGGTGTTCCTGACCGTCCTGTCCATCCTTTTGGTGTACAGTACAGGTGGCAATAAGGTCCAGAGTCATCTGGTGCACCTGTTTTTCTGTTATGCGGGACTGGCGTTCTTCTATCTGGTGAACTATAAGTTGATATTGGAAAAAGGCGCCCTTCTAGGGTTGATGTTGGCGCTGCTGTTGGTTGCGTTGACACTCACATCGAGGGCGGTGCGTGGCATCACTTTCCTGGGCCGTGATGTGCAGACCTTTTATCTTATTGGTTTCCTTGTGATTATTTTCATTTCCAATTATATAGGCCGCCGCTATAACAAAGGGGAAGGACTGACGGAGCAAAACATGGTATATATGAACATCATTTTGCTTGTGTTTTGTGCCTGTATAGCGGCGCTGAACATGTCCACAGCCATCATTCTCTTTGTCACCGGCATGGTGATATTCTTTGTTGGCGGATTCACCATGAAGCATTTGTTGCGCGTATTCGGCATTGTGGTGCTGGTCGTCGGTGTTCTTGCCTTTGTGGTGTGGAAGAGCGGCGACGACGGCAAGCAAATCGGCCGTATGAGCACATTTGTAAACCGACTGGAATACTATTTCACCAAAGATAATGTGAATGGGTATGGCGACCAGATGATTCTGGCGCGAGCCGCCATTGCCCGTTCGGGTCTCCATCCGGCAGGACCAGGCAAGGGCGTAATTAAGAACCGGCTGCCTGAAAATGCCACAGACTATGCCTTCGCTTCGCTCTTTGAAGAAACCGGCATTGTGGTTGGCTTGATCGTGTTGATGGTGTATATGGTGATTTTTTATCGGGCGTGGAAAATCTCGAGAGCATCGACCAATGCCTTAGGGGCTATTCTGTCTTTCGGCATTGGGTTCTGGTTTACATGTCAGGCGCTGGTTCATATAGGCGTGAACTGCGAATTGTTGCCTACCACCGGACAGACGCTGCCCTTTATCAGCAGTGGTGGCGCGTCGCTGTTCGTGTCGGGTTGCGCAATGGGTATGTTGCTGAATGTCAGCAAGAAAAATATAGACGACGCTGATTACGAGGATCCCAAGCAGATGTTCTACCGTAATCGTTTGAATGAGGAATAGGGTAGGATTGTGTAGAAATGCTACTCACTGATTTTTCCCAAAGCCGCGCTTCCCAGAATGGCGGTGTCATTGCTGTTCAGGTGGGATAGTTGCACGGATATTATCCCTTTGTAGATAAAGAGCAGGAATTGCTCGAAGTATTTGCGTAGAGGTGCCATCAGCGCTTCTCCGGCGCGCGTGGGTCCGCCCATCAGGAAAATGGCTTCCGGTGCCGAGAAGTTGGCGGCGTTGGCCAGCGCGATGCCCAACCAGTAGGCCGTTGTGTCGTACGCCTTGCAGGCGATAGGGTCGCCTTTTGCGGCGGCCTCGCCCACCTGTTGGCAGGTGAGTGTTTGCATGGCGCTTTCCGACAGAGGTGCGCCCGCTTGTGCGGCTGCCTCCAAATAGTTCTGGCAGATACCGCGCGCTGAAGCGTACATCTCAATGCACCCTTGGCGCCCGCACCCGCACATTCGGCCGTGCGGGTTCACGATGCAATGACCCAATTCGCCTGCCGTACCGGTGTGCCCGTGCACGATCTTGCCGTCCACTACAATGCCACTGCCGATGCCTGTGCCTAATGTCATGGTGATCAGGTGACGCATGCCGCGTCCTCCCCCATAAACCAACTCGCCAAAAGCGGCGGCGTTGGCGTCGTTATCCACCACAACAGGAACGCCGAAGCGACTCTCCATCAGCTCTTTAAGCGGAATGCGCTCCTTGATGGGCAGGTTGACCGTACCTTCTTCAATGCATCCTTCATAGAAATTGCTGTTGGGCGCACCAATACCGATGCTCTCAATATCTGGGATGTCTTGCTCTTGTATAAGGGTGCGGATGGCCTCGTCCATGGCGGAAATGTACGCCGGTGTTGTCGTGTATTCTTGAGTGGGCAGACTAAGGCGCTTGGCCACTAAACCGTCGTCGCGCACAAGACCCACTACGGTGTTCGTGCCACCAATGTCAATGCCAATGGAATAGTGATTCATATCGGGGGTTAATGTTTGATGTTTCGTTCGTTCAGGGCCTTACGGTAACGGTTGGCGTTCTGTGCGTGAACAGCAGCGCTGTTGGTGAAATTGTGATAGCCCGAAAAATCCTCTTTGGCGCACATGTACAAATAGTTGTGGTGCGTGTAGTGAAGAACGGAGTCAAGGGTTGACGCCTCAGGGAAACGGATAGGACCCGGAGGAAGTCCCTTGTATTTGTAAGTGTTATACGGAGAGTCCACCTTCAGATCGGCGTTCAAAATGCGCTTGCGGGAAAAATCGCGAAGGGCGAATTTTACGGTAGGATCTGACTGCAGCAGCATGTTTTTGTGCAACCGGTTGATATAAAGCCCGGCAATGATGGCTTTTTCCTGCGGACGGAAATTTTCCTCTTCCACAATGGATGCCAGGGTGCTGACCTCAAGAGGGGTCAGCCCGATTTCCTCGGCCTGCTTCCGGCGGGTTTCGTTCCAGAATTGCTGGTGGATCTTGTAAAATTTGTCCACAAACTCCTCTGGGGTTATGTCGTAGTAGAACTCGTAACTGTTGGGGATGAAGATTTGCGGGCAAGAAGCGATGTTGAGCCCGTATTGTTCCCAGAAACCGCTGTCGTACATGACTGATGCCAGCTCGCGGGTGTCGAAGAACATCACTTTGCTGGCGCGCTCAATGAACTGCGGCAAGGTGCGTACATTGTTGAAGGCGAATTTCACCGGGTAATGCTGCCCTTTGCGGAGCATCCGAACCAGTTCGAAGTTGCTCATTTTGGGCTTTATAGTGTAATTGCCGACCTTGACGGTCTTGTATTTCATGTAATGCGCCACCATGTCAAAGGTCTCTTCACTGCGCAGGATGTCATGCTTGTGAAGGGAGTCCAGGAGTTGCAGATAATCGGTGTGGCGCGGAATGTGGATGGTGACCTCGGTTTTGTTTTTGGTGTTCGTGCCAAAAACAATGTAACCCACAGTGCCTGCTGCGAGCAGTCCTAAACCGACAATCACCGCGGCAGTGATGAGAAGTGTTTTTTTCATGATGACAGAGAATCCGGATTATTCCAAGATGCGCTTGATGATGCGCAACCGGTGTGTGTATTTGTTCATATCGGCGCGGAAAATGCCATTGGAGTCCAGCGTGTTGATTTGGACATGTCCAGAAGCGTGGAGGATTTGGTGATAACCGCAAACAATGCCCACATGGATGATATAGCCCTCTTCATTTTCAAAGAAAGCCAAATCGCCAATGCGCGCTTCGTCCACAAAATCCACAATATCACCGAATTCCACCTGTTGGGCGGCATCGCGGGGCAGGCGTATGTCGATGCTGTTGTACACATTCTGCACGAAAGCGGAGCAGTCAATGCCAGCGGGGGTACGGCCGCCCCAAAGGTATGGGGCGTTGAGGTAATGGAAGGCGAAATCAAGCAGAAGGTCCTGCTGCTCGCTTAATCCTTCGTGGTGGGGTAGTGCGGTGGGCTGTGGCAGGCAGACCTTATAGGTGCGGTTGCCCAGCGAGAAAAGACCGTCTTTGGGCATAGGGAACCGCGAACCGATGAACAATGGCGCTGCTATATGGTTCAGGGTGTCTTGCACATAAAGAAAGGTATCTCGCACAAAGTGTTGTGGTGCGGAGATGTTCAGCGCATACTCTTCCGCTGTTAATGGATAATGCTGCTTGGCGTAAAGCCATCCCTCGTATGCGCAATCCGTGGTGCGGATTTTATACCAGTCGGTGACCATTTCCAGTATCGTATAAGTTTCGCCAAACAGAAGTTGCGATACCATCTCGGAGCGGTGACTGGCTTCGGCGCGCAAAGCGACGGAAGACCAAATGCAGATGCCAGTGTCCATGGTGCCAGTGTTTTAGAACGGAAGATCGTCGGTCATGCCGTCGTCTGTAAAAGTGTCCTCGGCAGCCATGAAGTCGGCGGGTGCGCCCATTGGTTCGGCCGCAGGGGGTGTGTAGGAAGTGTGCGGCGGGGTGCCGGCAGAGGTGTAGGTCATGGGTTCCGGAATGCCGGGCATCGCCTCGGTGGCGTGCTCTATCTTCCAGGTCTTCACATCTGTGTACCATTTGCCCTGATATTCTCTGGATTCCACATCGAACGATATCTTCATCATGTCGCCGATGTTGAATTGGTTGAGCTGGTCGGTTTTGTCGCCCCAGAGCATAGAGCAAATTTTGCGCGGATACTGCTCCACGGTTTCAATTACGAATTGTTGCTTTTGCCAGGGCTTTCCTGTGCTGGCGCTGGTGCCCGACTGCATGGGCAGTTTAAGTATGAGTTTGCCTGTGATTTCTAATGACATATTGTTGGTTTTATTCTTTGTCTTTTTTCTTTCCGAAAACGGATACATTTATATAGCGGCCCGGATGGGCTTTCAGGTCGTTGATCAGGTTGTCCAGACTTTCCACGGCCTTGTTGATGTTCTTATACAGGGAGTCGTTGTTCATGAGTTGCCCCACAGCTCCTTCGCCGCGCTCCAGTTTGTCGGTCACATGGTTGATGTTGCTGACAGCTTGTTGCGCATCCATGAACAGGGCCTTGATGTTGCTTTGTGCCACGGAATCGGAGATGTTGTTGAGGTTCTCGATCATGGCGTTGAGTTGTGGGGAGGTGTTGTCCAGGGTGGTGGAGAATCGGTTCAGTTTGGTCACCATCTCATTCAATTTCGGTTCATTGGATGAGAGAATCTGGCTGAGATGCTGTGTGGAAGTCTCAAGGTTGGCGAGCGTGTTCTTCAGCGTGGCGGCTCCGTTGGCGGGGTCGTCGGGTTGGAATGCTGATTTGAGCGCCAGGGCGATGGTGTCCACGGAGGCGATGACACTGGCCAGCTGGTCCTTCAAGCCGTCGATGCCGTCGAAAAGCCCGCCGGCGAGTGAGGATTGCAGCGTGTCGCCGCTTTGCGCCATCACTTTTGAGGAACCGGGGATGATGTTGACAATCATACCGCCCAGCACATCCTTTTGCGCCACCTCAATGCGGGAGTCCTTAGGAAGGTCAATCTTTTCGGTGACCATGATTTCGGCACAAATCCGCACAGGATCCGTGCTCAGCATTTTCATTTTGGTCACCTTGCCGATCGGGTATCCGTTGACTGCCACAGTCGTGCTTTCGTGCAGACCGCCGATATTCTCCATCACAGCATAAAAATATGTCTTGTGGCTGAACACATTGAGTCCTTTCAGAAAGTTTGCGCCTAGATAGAAAATAATGAGGGCGGCAATGCAGAAAATGGCCACCTTCATGCTGCGTATGTTCTTGGCTGAGTACTGTTGGTTATCCTTGTTGTTCTTCATTTTTAATATTCAAGGTTGCAAAAATATCATTTTTTCAGCAATTGGCGAGCCTCGTTGACAGATATTTTTTTATTGCCTTGAAAAGCGACCATGAACGCGTCACCGTATGTTTTTTTCACCTCTTTCAGGATGTCGGCAGCGGCCTCATAACTGCCTTCATTTCCTGTGGTGTATTTCCATAGACCATTTTCCTGGTAGCAACTGACATTTGACAGTGCCTGAAGGCGTTTGTCGTTGTTGGAGAGTTTGTCCGGAGAGGCGAAGAACTGAACCTTGAACCGAATGGCGCCGTCATCCCCGGTTTCGGACTTTTGAACGGGAATGTCTTTCGTCACTTCCACCACTTCATGTTTTTGAGCGGTTTCTTCTTTCACGGCCACCGACTGCTCGGGCTCTTGAACTTTTTCAAGTTTTTCATTTTTCTTGGGTTCGGGCGTGGAGGTGCCGTTCATGGGTAGTCTCTTGTAACTGCTGCCAGTGATTCCGGATGCGTAATCGGCGAATGCGTTGTAAATGCCTGCCGCATATTTGTCCAAATTGCTCTTTTTCGACAGGAAAGCGTCGTCAGTGGCATTGGTGAGGAACCCCATTTCAATGAGGATGCTGGGCATGGCAACTTTGTAGAGCACCCAGTAACCGGCCTGTTTTACCCCACGGTCTGTCAGATGCGATATGGAAACCAGGTTTTTCTGCACCTTGCTGGCCATCGAGATGGAATTGTTCAGATACGCCGAAGAATAAAGGGAGAAGATGACATTCGACTCTGGCGAGTTGGGGTTGAAACCGTCATAATTGTTCTGATAGTTCTTTTCCATAAGCATGGCGGCATTCTCCTTGCGGGCCACGGCCTGATTGGCCTCGCTTTTGGCAAGACCCATCACAAAAGTCTCCACCCCATTCCCGGAATGGTTGTCGGACGCGTTGCAATGGAATGATATGAAAAGGTCGGCATGGTTGCTGTTCGCAATCTGCGCCCTTCTGTATAATTCGATGAAGACATCCGTTTTGCGCGTGTAGATGACCTGGACATCGGAACAGTTCTCGCTGATCAGTTTGCCAACCCGCAAGGCCACATCCAGATTCACATCCTTCTCCTTTAAGGTGAGTCCCAGACAACCCGGATCATTTCCACCGTGTCCGGCGTCAATCACCACTTTGAAGGTCTTGCCATTGGACTGGCCCCATAACGGAGCAAAACCGAAAATTATCATCAAACACAATAAGAACTGTTTTTTTAAGTTCATTTCTTTCAAACTTTTTGATTATTTTTGCCTTTTTTTTAAACGTGCAAATTTAGGATATTATTATACAATATATAAGCGTTGAGTAAAAAAATATACACAACTCGTTTTTTATTTTTCGGATTGTTTATCTTTCTGATATTCAATCTGTTTTGTGTATATTCCCATGCTCAGACCCCACGGGGGCGCAGGCCATTGCGCGCGACGGGGGCGCCCGCGCAGGTGGCGAAAGATTCGTTGAAGACGGACTCGCTTTCCTCCGACACGGTGGTGTTCCATAAGAAACTTTCCCCCAATGCGCTGAATTCCCTGGTGACTTACAGCGCCAAGGATTCCGCCGTCAATGATATCAGTCGCCGCTATACCTACCTGTTTGGCGATGCCGTGGTGAAATATGAGGATATGGAACTGCGCGCCGATTATATTGAGATTGACTTTGCCAACAACGAGCTGTACGCCTGCGGTGTGGCCGATTCTTTTGGAATTGTGCGCGGAAGCCCTGTCTTTGCGCAGGGCGAGTCGGAATACCGCGCCCGGGAGATCAAGTACAACTTCACTACCCATAAGGGAAAGATCACCCATGTGATTACGACGCAGGATGAGGGTTTTGTGCATGGCGAGCATATTAAGAAAATGGATGACAATGTGGCTTTCATCAAAAAGGGAAAGTACACCACCTGCGAACTGGACCACCCGCATTATGAGGTGGATTTTACCAAAGCCAAGTTTATCCAACATGATAAAATTATCATCGGTCCGGCGTACCTGAGTTTCAAGGATGTGCCGACCCCAATTGCCATTCCGTTTGCCTTCTTTCCGTTGGAAACGCAGCGCAAATCCGGTTTCGTGATGCCCTCCTTCGGCGAATCATCCAGTTTGGGTTTCTATTTCCAGGATTTGGGTTTTTATTTTGCCATCAGCGACAACCTGGACCTGCTGCTCTCGGCTGACATTTACACCCGTGGAAGCTGGGCGGTGAAGGCCAAGTCGAATTATGTGTTCCGGTATAAATGCAACGGCGAAGTGAATCTGCAGTTCTCGCAGACGCGTACCGGCGACCGGCTCGACTCCAGTTACCGTTGCTCCAATGACTACAAGATTTATTGGGACCACAAGCAGGATATGAAGTCCCACCCGCACACCCGGTTCAATGCCCATGTTGACATTGTGAGTAGCAATTACTCGAAGTATAACATGACCTCCACGGCCGACTATCTTTCCAACCAGTACACTTCCTCACTCAATGTTTCCACCTCGCTGAAAGATGTGTTTTTTATGGATGCGACCCTTTCGTATTCCCAGAACACCAACACTCATGATGTGAACCTCAAACTCCCCGATATCAACATGTCGGTGGTGCAGTTTTACCCGTTCCGGAAGAAAAACAAGGTGGGTTCGTTGAAATGGTATGACAACATATCGTTAAAGTGGACCTCGCAACTGACTGGTCAGGTGGACACTTACGATACGCTTTTCTTGAAGAAGCAAACATGGGATGAGATGAATTTTGGCATGATGCACAATATTCCGTTGACCATCCCGATTAAAATCGCGAAACTGATTAACTGGAACACGACTGCCACTTTGGTGGAGAAATGGTACATGCAGTCTTATACCCGGGATATGACGATTGATACTACGGGCGGTAATATGATGGGCGTGATAAACCAGCATTTCCATAGGGGATTCGGCGCCTTGCACGATGTTAGCGTCTCTTCATCCCTGACGACTAAGATATACTTTATGTACATGTTCAAGAAGGGCGCCCTCAACGCCATTCGCCATGTGGTTACCCCGACGCTGAACTTCACCTACCGTCCCAACCTTTCAGGGCGGATTGTGGACCGCTATCTGAACCCGTTCACCGGCGAGGAGGTGGAGTACACCTTGTACGACAACGCCATTTTCGGCACGGTGAGCCGTAATACGCAGGCCCTTGTGCAACTTTCGTTTGGCAATAATGTGGAAATAAAAGTGCGCTCGCGCCGCGACACCATCACGGGCTATAAGAAGATTCCCATCTTCGACAATCTGAATGTCTCGATGAATTATAACATTGCCGCGGACTCGCTTAATTGGTCACGGCTCTCCATTAACGGGCGGAGCACGCTGTTCAGACAATTGTACCTCACCTTCAATTTTCTGTTCGACCCCTATATCATCAACACCAATGGGGTGCGGGTAAACCAGTTCGAGTGGAAGGTCAACCACCGGTTGTTCCGCTTGTCGTCCACCGATTTCAGCATTGCGTTGAACTGGCGTATCGACCAGAATACCTTCCGCAAGAAGAAAAACGACGAAAAGAGTGGTCAAAACCGGCAAACAGACAAGGATTGGCAGAAATGGTCGTTCACCTTCAATTACACATTTACCTACGGCATCAACGACAACCTTCTGTACTATCGTCTGATTGACACCAACAAGTACACCCATAACATGGTGCACACCCTGAATGTGCAAGGTGAGATTAATGTCACGCGGAAGTGGCGGGTGGGTTTCACCACCGGTTATGATTTTGTGCAGAAGAGTCTGTCTTACACCTCGATAGATGTTTACCGTGACATGCACTGCTGGGAGATGAGTTTCAATTGGATACCGTTCGGATACCGCAAGGGTTGGAGGTTCACCTTGAATGTCAAGGCCTCTGTGCTGAAAGATGTGTTGAAACTCCCGTTGCATCATGATTTCCGTGACAATCTGTAGTCTGAAATCCCCGCCCGCAAAATATTTTATTACAGTCATTTGACGGATTGACAATTTTTGTATATTTGCAACCTTGAATTTTTAAGGTGTAAAAATATATAAATAATTATAAATCAAATAAATAGAAAAGAAAAGATGAAAAACAAAGGACTAATTTTATTCTTTACAGTTCTTCTCGTGCTGGTTTGTTTGTATTGTCTTTCCTTCTCCTTCGTTACCTGGAGAGTGGAGAAGAAGGCCGCGAATTTTGCGAATGACCCGGCTGCCATCGAGGAAGTGAAGAAAGAGGCCAACGGTGATGTGATGTTGGAGAAACATTTGATTGATTCCGTTGTGGAGGCCAGAACTCGTCAGTATCTGACCAACATGAACGATTCCACCGTGTATTTGGGAAACACTTACAAGAAATGTAAGTATAAAGAGTTGAATTTGGGTTTGGACTTGAAGGGCGGTATGAATGTCACCCTCGAGATCTCCATGCCGGATGTGGTGCAAAGTTTGGCCACCAATACGGAAGATCCGTTGTTCAAGACCACATTTGAAAAATCCGTCAGCGAGTATGAAAAGACGACAGGCGGTGATTTCATTGATATATTTGTAAAGAATTTCAACAGTCAGAAGGCTGCTTTGAAATTGAACAATGCCAACCTGCGCACCTATTTTGGCGAGCGTTCCGGCATCAAGAACGCCACCGACGCGCAGATTATCAGTTTCATCAAGAAAGAGTCCGGCGAAATCGTGGACCGCACCTTTAAGATTCTGCGTACCCGTATCGACCGTTTCGGTGTGGCACAGCCCAACATCCAATTGCTGCAAGGCGGCCGTATCCTCGTGGAACTTCCTGGTGTCAAGGAACCCGAGCGTGTGACCGACCTTTTGAAGAGCACTGCGAAACTTGAATTCTGGGAGGTTTACAACGAGGCCGTTGGCGGTCGTTCCATCCAACAGCGCTTTGCCGTTGCCGACGCACAGCTGGCACAGCAGTTGAAGAACCAGAAGGAAAACCCGAACGCCGTTGCTGATACCGCTGCCACAACCGACAGTCTCACCGCACAACTTCCGGATGAGGAGGTTGATGAGGATGAAGTGGAAGAAGTCGGCGAAGGCGCCATCCTGAGCAAAGCCGTGGCTATCCCCGGCAGCTATGTGATCGGTTACTTCAAAGAGTCCGACATGCCCAAGATCAACAGCTTGCTCCCGCAATTGCAGAAGATCCTCGGTGACAACAATGTGGTGTTCTACTGGGGTTCTCCTGAAAAAGAATACGGCAACGCCTATCCGTTGTATCCGTTGAAGAAGAAAAACGATCGTATCGGACCGCTTTTGAGTTCCGAAACTATCGGTGGCGCGCGCGTGGTGCGTACGGCCCGTCAGGATGTTGACCAGAACAACCGCGTGGTGGTCAATATGTCTATGGAAGACCAAGCCGCTGACGAGTGGCGCAAGATCACAAAAGAGGCCGCTGACAACAGCGCCCGCAAACTGACCGCCATCGCTATCGTGCTGGATGAGTTTGTTTATTCAGCTCCGACCGTGCGTTCCGAGATTCCGAACGGTAACTCCGAAATTTCCGGTAACTTCACTATTGAAGAAGCCAAAGACCTTGCCACTGTGTTGAACTCCGGTAACCTTGAGGCCCGTGTGAACATCGTCCAATCCGAAATCGTGGGTCCTACCTTGGGTAAGGAATCCATCAAGTCCGGTTTGCTCTCCTTCCTCGCCGCCTTCATCTTGGTTATCCTGTACATGTTCTTCTACTATAGCCGTGCCGGTTTGGTGGCTGACTTGGCCCTGTTCGCCAATGTGTTCTTCATCGTTGGCGTGCTCGCCTCTATGGGCGCCGTGCTTACATTGCCTGGTATCGCCGGTATCGTGTTGACATTGGGTATGGCCGTTGACGCGAATGTGATCATCTATGAGCGCGTCCGCGAGGAAGTCCGCGCCGGCAAGGGTATCCGCGTCGCTGTGGACGAAGGTTTCAAACACTCCTATTCCGCTATCATCGACGGTAATGTGACCACCTTGATTACCGCTATCGTACTTTATATCTTCGGTTCCGGTCCTATCCAAGGTTTCGCCACTACCTTGATCATCGGTATCCTTTCCTCCCTCTTCACCGCTATCCTCGTTTCTCGTATGATTATCGAGGCCAGACTGAAGAAAGGCAAGACCCTCGAAGTTGGTAACAAACTGACGATTAATGCGTTCATGAATACGCATATCGATTTCCTCAGCAAGAGAAAAATCTTCTACGCGCTTTCTGCCGCTATGATTATTATCTCCGCTATCTCTTTCGCTACTTTGGGTTTGAAACCGGGTATCGATTTCACCGGTGGCCGTTGCTATGTGGTGCGCTTCGACAAGGATGTGACCACGAAGGATGTGCGTGCTGCCGTCGCTAAAGAGTTTGGCGGTAATCCTGAGGTGAAGACCTTCGGTAGCAATGACCAAATCCGTATCATCACCAACTACCAGATCGAAAGCAACGACCCGTCTGTTGACCAACTCTGCGAGAAGAAATTGTTCAACGCTTTGAAGGGATTCTATACCAAACAAGATCTCTCTGAGTACGACTTTACGCATTTGACCAACGATGTCCGTGGTATCCAATCCTCACAGAAGATTCAACCTACCGTGGCTCGTGAGTTGCTGCGCAACGCCATCTGGGCTGTGCTCGCTTCTTTGGTGCTGATTTTCATCTACATCGCCATCCGTTTCAAGAACTGGCAGTTCGGTTGCGCTGGTGTGTTCGCATTGTTCCACGATACTTTCCTGACCATCGGTATGTTCTCCCTGTTCTACAAGGTGATGCCGTTCTCCATGGAAATCGATCAGAACTTCATTGCGGCTATCCTGACGGTGATCGGTTACTCTATCAACAACAATGTGGTGATCTTCGACCGTGTTCGTGAGAACCTCGCCCTTTATCCGAAACGCGACAACTACGAGAACTTCAACAACGCCATCAACCAGACCCTCGGTCGTAACATCAACACCGCTGGTACCACATTGGTGACCTTGTTGGTGATCTTCCTGTTCGGTGGTGAGGTGATCCGCGGATTCGTGTTCGCCATGTTCATGGGTATCCTCTTCGGTACCTATTCCGGTATCCTCGTTTCCAACCCGTTGGCATACGACTTGCTCCGTATGGGCGGCGGAAAAGTGAAACGCGCTAAAGCCGAATTGACGAAATAATTTTTCCGAAAATAAAAATTAATCGGGGTAGTGAAACTATCCCGATTTTTTTTTATTTTAGCACCCTCATTTGTATAAGGTAAAATATTTTAAAATATGAAGTTATATAAATTCTTGCTGGTATTCTTAACTATCTCATTGACAACTATTTGCGTGTCAAATGCCCAAATTTTGCGTGATGCGGACAACCTGTTTCGCGATTGTCAGTATGAGAAGTCTTTGGAAGCGTATAAGAAGGGAATCAAGAAACTTTCTTCCAACCGTGTTGAAATCCAGCGTGCCACATTCCGTATTGCAGAGTGCTATCGTATTATGGGCGACCTGAAGAAGGCCGAACAGCAATATCTCCGTTTGGAAAAGAAGAACTATCAGAAGGACAACCCCATTATCCTGTACCATCTGGGCAACATCTATAACCTTAGAGGTGAATATGATCAAGCGTTGGCCTATTACAACAAGTTCAAGAAACGCGCTACGGATGACCCGCGTGCGGATACGGCCATCATAGGTTGCCAGAATGCCAAAATGTGGACCGAGAACGCTACCCGATATGAGGTGGAGAATTTGAAGAAATTCAACACCCGTGAGGATGAGTGGGCGCCGCGTTGGGGTAATAACGAGAAACGCAACTCCATTATCTTCACATCCAACCGCGAAGGTTCCACAGGAAAAGGCACTGACCAATGGACAGGCGTTTCTTTTTCTGATATTTATGTGACGAACAAACCGAAAAGCAAGAATACGGATTGGCCCGGTGAATGGTCTCCGGTTAAATCCTACGACGAGGGTGGTGTTTTGAACTCTGGCGTGAACGAGGGTGAGGCCAGTTGCAACCGTAAAGGTACGGTATTGTATTTCACCAAATGTCCGCAAGACAAGAAGAAAGTGCAAGGTTGCTATATCTACAAATCTTTGAAGAAAGGCAATTCCTGGGGCGAGCCCGAACTGGTGTTCTTGGGCGACTCCGCATACAACTATGTGCATCCGTTTATTAGCGACGATGAGTTGACCATCTATTTCGCTTCCAATATGCCGGGCGGTGAAGGTGGTTACGACATTTATAGGGCAACCCGTGCCAAGAAATCAGCCAAATTCTCCAATATCACCAATTTGGGCAAGAATGTGAACACCGCCGGACAGGAAGTGTTCCCCTGCTTGCGCAACGATCAGGAGTTCTATTTCTCTTCTGACGGCCATCCGGGCATGGGCGGACTTGACATTTTCATGTCTCGTGTCGATAAAGACGGCAACTTCGGCGCTGCCGAGAATATGATGTCGCCGATCAACTCTTCCGGTGATGATATCGGTATCATGTTCGATGAGAATGAGGCAATTGATCCCCAGTCACAGTCCCCGTACATGGCGAAAGGTTATTTCTCATCCAACCGTCCTGGCGGTAAAGGTGGCGATGACATCTATTATTTCCTGCTCCGTCCGATCGTTTATACGCTTTCCGGTAGAATCCGTGATAAGAACAACGGTCAGTATATGGATGCTGTGGATGTGGAAATCGTGGGTTCGGATGGAACATCCTATAAGACAACCACGGATGTGAAAGGTTATTATCATTTCGACAAGGCCAAGATTTTGGGTGCGACCACATACGATATCAAGGTGGCAAAGAAAGGTTACTGGGAAAGCGGTAACACAGCCAAAATCACGACCATTGGCATTATGGAGAATACGGACTTCACACAGGACTTCACCCTTGAACCTATTCCCAAGGATCCGATTCTGCTTCCTGAAATTCTGTATGATCTGGCAAAATGGGATCTGAAACCGCAATATCAGGACTCTTTGATGTACCTGTATAATATTATGGTCAAGAACCCGACCATCGTGATCGAGTTGCGCTCCCATACTGACTCCCGTGATACGGAAGAGAAAAACGATATTTTGTCCCAGAACCGTGCGCAATCCTGCGTCGATTTCCTGATTTCCAAGGGTATTGCCGCCGACCGTATCGTTCCGAAAGGATATGGCGAGCGTGTTCCTCGTAGATTGGAGAAAGACATGTATTCCACCTACAATGGCAAACGCTACTTCTTCCCGAAAGGCACTTACCTGACCGAGGAGTTCTGCGAGTCACAACCTACGAAGAATGAGAAGGAAGCCGCACATGCCCTGAACCGTCGTACGGAATTCCTGATCCTGCGTGACGACTATGTGCCGCACGATGACACGATTGGAACCGTGGGTGGCGCCAACACGATTGCCGTTATCCAACAGCGCACCGTGCCTGTAACGATCAACGGAGATGATGTGGTTGGTACCTGTTTTGCCAACAACAAATCCATGAATTTTGTGATTGGTAATAATTCCGAAGAAATCTTCATGAACTACATCGATGCGACCCGCTTCTTAAAAGAAAGTATCATCAATGTGAATGACTTTGAAGACAAGGCTGGTGCCATTAAGCAGGAAGACGGTAGCATCATTGAAAATTCAGTTCTCTATCTTGAGGAACTCCGTGTGGGTGACGACTATGAGGAGAATGTGAAGGTCATCGTGAAGAAAGGTCTTGCCGCACCATTTGTGATTGGTGATGGTTTCATTCGTGAGGCGTGGGGCGACTTTACAATTGATAAAGATAAGAATCAGTTGAAATTCAAATAATAAGATAGAGGCGGTCCGCAGACCGCCTCTTTTCGTTAAAGGCGGGATGTACCCGCCTTTTTTATTTATTGGCTGCACAAAGGCCGCCCATTACATTATTTGCGAAGCTCGAAGTTGGAGCCCAGATACACTTTTTTCACCATGGGGTCGGCGGCCAGTTCCTCCGCTGTGCCCGATTTGAGCACCTTGCCCTCGTAGAGCAGGTAGGCGCGGTCGGTGATGGACAAAGTCTCGTGCACATTATGGTCCGTGATTACAATGCCTATATTCTTGTCTTTAAGCTTGGCTACAATGCCTTGAATATCTTCCACGGCGATGGGGTCCACACCGGCAAAGGGCTCGTCCAACAGGATGAATTTGGGGTCAGAGGCCAGACAGCGGGCAATCTCCGTTCTCCGGCGCTCGCCACCCGACAGGTTGTTGCCCTTGTTGTGGCGCACTTTCTGGATGTTGAATTCCGAAATCAGACTCTCCAGCTTGTCGCGCTGCTCCTCCTTGCTTTTTCCGCTGAACTGGAGGATGGCCTTGATGTTCTCTTCCACGGTGAGATGGCGGAAGACAGACGCCTCTTGGGGCAGGTATGCGATTCCCATCTGCGCGCGCTTGTACATGGGCAGTTCGGTGATGTCCTGATCGTTGAGGAATATCTTGCCGGCAAATGGTTTTATCAAACCTACAATCATGTAGAAAGAGGTGGTCTTTCCGGCACCGTTGGGACCTAACAGACCGACAATCTCCCCTTGGTGGAAATTGACCGACACTTCGTTCACAACTGTGCGGTTCTTGTATTTCTTTGTCAAACCTTCAGTCCGGATAATATTGTTATCTTCCATGCTAAATCCTTTCCGTCATTTCTTTCAGTTTCTCGAGCCCTTTGTTCATGGCCTGCTCCAGTGGTTTCTTGATCATGGGTTGCAGGAAGATGGGCGCATCCGCATCGGCTTCAATGCTTACTTGGCGGGCACCTCCCGCCTCTTCAATATGGAAAGTGGCCTTGGCTGAAATCCCTTTGTCACTGCTGATCTCATAGACAAGATGCGAAAAAGGGCATTGCTCGGTGAGGCGCATGCTGCAGGTGATCATGCCGGCAACGGTGAATTGGCAACCGTCTTCCAGCGTGGTCCAGTTGGTCACTTGCGGGATGGCCGGCGCATGGTCCAGGTGGGCAAATCCGACCAGTATGGAGAAGATTCGCTCGGCGGGCGCCGACATGGTTACAGGGTTACTTGAGATATTCATAGAAATTTTTTATTGCGTGCAAAGATAACTCTTTTTTTGTACTTTTGCGTTTTCAATACATTATTAACTAAAACCTTTGCTGCTATGAAAAAGTTTTTACAAGAATTCAAGGATTTTGCCATGAAGGGCAATGTCATGGACATGGCTATCGGTGTGATTATCGGTGGCGCATTCGGCAAGATTGTCACCTCTCTGGTGAACGACCTTCTGATGCCGCTGGTTGGCGCTCTGATCGGTAATGTGGATTTCACGACCCTTTCCGCCACGCTCCGCGCCCCGAAATTGGGCGAAGGTGGTGAGGTTATCAAAGAAGCCGTAACGCTCAACTATGGTAACTTTATCCAGACAACCGTTGACTTCCTTATCGTGGCCCTGTGTATCTTCGGCGTCATCAAGCTGATCAACAAAGCCACTTCTTTGGCCAAGAAGAAAGAGGAAGAAGCACCGGCTCCGGCTCCAGAACCAACCAAGGAGGAAGTTCTTCTTACCGAAATCCGCGATATTCTGAAACAGAAATAATTGCCTACTACTATTAAATGTTGACCATTGGCCGTTGGTTGTTGGCAGTTTTCTGCCAATGGCTAATGGCCAATGTTTGTTCCTTTCACCATGCCAAACACACCAACCCCAAACAGCACGCGCGAGACTTTCCACGACCACCCGGTTTATACGCTTTCTGAGATTGCTTTCAGTTTGCATAAGGTGGTGGAGAGAACCTATCCACAACCCTATTTCATCAAGGCCGAGATACTGAAACTCAATTTCTATCCGCACAGCGGCCATTGTTATCCGGAGCTGGTGGAGAAGGAGGGTAACACCATCAAGGCGGAGATGCGCGCCATTATATGGTCTGCCAATTACCAGCGCATCAACGACCGTTTTGTCCAGATAACCGGCAATCCGCTGAAAGAGAACATCAGCATTTTGTGTTTGGCAAGCATAGAGTTCAGTCCCAAGCATGGTTTGGCGCTGCATATTCAGGATATCGAGCCAACCTATACGCTGGGCGAGATGGTGAAAAACCGCAATGCGGTTATCGCGCGTTTGAAAAAAGAGGGCATTTTTGCCCATAACAAGAATTTGGAGATGCCGCTGCTTCCCAAACGCATTGCAATCATTTCGGTGGAAACCAGCAAGGGATACAGCGATTTTATCACGACGCTGAACAGTAACCGGTATGGCTATAAGTTTGAAACAGAGTTATTTCCGTCCATCCTACAAGGCGATAAGGCCATCGTGGGCATCACGGGTCGTTTGGCGGAGATTAAGTTGCGGCAACAGGAATTTGATTGTGTGGTGATCGTGCGCGGCGGCGGCGGCGATGTGGGACTCAGTTGCTACGATGAATATGAAATGGCCAGTTGTGTGGCCACCTTCCCGCTACCCGTGCTGACGGGCATCGGACACTCCACCAATCTCAGTGTCACCGACATGGTGGCGCACACTTATAATATCACGCCCACAGATGTGGCGTTCGCCTTAATTGGCTATTTCCAGCGGTTTGATGAAAAACTGACCCAGATGTCGCAGGATATCGTCTTGAAAACAAAGGAACTGGTTATGCTCCAGCGCACATATCTGTTGAATATGGCCGCGGATGTGGCGCGTTTGGGTAAAAACCAGATGAGCGGCTCGAGAGACGCGGTTATTCAATTGTCGGAGAAAATGAGGACACTGGTGCCGCTTTATTTCTCAAGACTGCATGAGCGGATTGGGAATGTGGAAGAGAAAATCCAGTTGTTGCATCCGGACAACATCCTGAAACGCGGATACAGTATCACCCGGTTCAAGGGCAAGGCGGTGTCTGATGCCTCAAAATTGAAACCTGGCGATGAGATTGTCACGCAAGTGTATAAGGGTGAAATGCGAAGCCGTGTGGAGAATTAGCTCTCCCTTTTCCAGAATCTTTCCGTAATATCTTCCCAGTCTTCCCCATTGCGGCGGTAGAGCCGCTGGTTCGTGGTCCTTTGCTTCAGACTGCCCTTTTCGGGGATGTAGGGTCCCAATTTCACGAAATCGAACAACATGGGGTGGGGTGGCATCTCATTGCGGCCGGAGTACCAGCCGGTAAGCAACCCTGTCTTTTCACGAACATGTTTTGCAAGATTCTCAATGCAGGCAACATCGCGGTCGCCACCCATGAAGCACACGCAGGTGATGTTGTCGGCGTAGCGCGCCAACAACCGGTCCAAGGCATCAAAATCCAATACCTCACCAATGTCCTCGCGCAGATGCGGGCTATGGCATCCCTCACAATGGTTCGGGCAATGCGTGATGTTGATGGCCAATGTCACCTCGTCCGGAATCTCCTGGAAAACAATGTCGTAATTGTAGTATTTTAGCAATGGTTCTGAGTTTTATATGGGGTAGGGGCGCAATGCATTGCGCCCCTACCCAAAACACGATGTTGTCAATTATCGTTTAGTTTAATTCGCTACCCGCTTTTGCGTAATATCTCTTCGCGGCTTCTTCCTGACGCGCGTGCGAGAAGTTGCTCACGCGTTTCATGTATCCGATGATGCGGGTAAGGTAGTCCACATTCTTGCTATGGCAGTGGGGACACTCTTTCAGATAGCGTTTGTCGATATGTCCGCAGTCGTTGCAGAGTGTGTTGGGAATGTTGAAGGTGAAGTAGTTACAGCCCTCTTTGGCGGCCACGCGCAGCAATTGGCGGTACTGTTTTTGTGACAGATGTTCGGCCAGGTTCATGTGCAGGGCCGAACCGCCGGTAAGGTGTGTGATGTAGTTGCGGCCGTGCAGTTTGAACTTGTCGATGATGTCTAAAGAGTCGTCTTCCACGATGTAGAAATAGCTGTTGTAGCAGTCGCGCGGCACTTTGTAACCGTCCTCACGGTCCCATTTGGCATGTTTCACGCCCACATTCTCGGCGGGAATCATCTCGCAGTTGAAGAGCAGTCCCTTCTTGCTGTATTTCTTGTTGTATTTCTCAATGAGGCCTAAGATGCCTTCCACAAATTTCTGGTATTCTTTGTTGTCGTTGATGGTGATGCCTTCAAACTCGGCGGCCTCCACCAGACCGTTGATACCGATGGTGAGGTATTGGCGGTTGATGGCGATGAAACCGGCGTCAAACAAAGGCAGCATACCTTTCTCCAGCAGATACTTGAGGTTCTCGTTGTAGGCCATCTGCACCTTGTGGGTAAGGTCAATGATGTCTTCCAGATATTGCAAGTAGGGAATATCCAGGCGGCGTGCTTGCTGGATACAGCGGTTGAGGTTGATGGTGAGCACGCTCTTGGAACCGGTGGACACGCCGCCGGCGCCCAAGGTGTAGCTGAAACCATTGTCCTTGATCTCGTTGCGCAAGCGGCAGCAGCTGCTCAAGGAGTCGGCGTTGTCGCTCACATAGGTGAAGAAGGAGTGGCCTTCGGCGTACATTTCCGCAGTGAAGTCAGCGTATTCCTTGTCTTTGATGTCGCCGTTCTCGGAAAGCAGCGCCATGGTCTCCACCGGGAAGGTGAGTACGGCGCGGGTGCGTTCCTGGTTGAACCAGCGCATGAAGCGTTTCTGCAGCCAACTTACAGATTCCCAGTGGGGTTGGCTGCCGTCGGGGAAGCGGAACTCGCCGAACAAACTCTGGAAATAGTATTTGTCGTAGTAGGAGATGTTCCAGAACACGGATTGGAAATTGCGCGCGCCCGTAGGTTGGTTGATGGAATAGACCACCTGCTGGAAACAGTCGGTGATCATCTTGTCAATGGTGCGCTGCTTGCTGGAAAGGTCCACAATCTTATCCGGATTCTTGTAGTAGTCAGTGCCGTATTCCTGTTCGATGAAGTAGTTGAGGTACATCAGGAACTCGGGGGTTGCGCACGCGCCGCTCAACATGCTGGACACCATGAACACCATGTTGATGAAGCCGCCGCAGAAAGATTTCAGGTTAGTGGGTTTGGTAGCGTTGCCGCCAATGCTCTGGGTGCCGCTCAGCAACCACGGGTACATGGTGATGCTGGCACAGTAATTGGCGATACTCGTCTCATCGTTTTTGTAGATGAAATGATGATTGAGCAGGTATAAATATTTGTCAGACACCTCTTTGCCGAACATCTCCTTGATGCGGTCGCACAGCATACGACGGTTGAGGCGGATGAAACTCGACTTGGGCAGCTCGCCGATGAGCGTGGCGATGTTCTTCTTCTCCACATTGGCGTTCGCGTCGTATTTGCTGCCGGTGGCGGCGTTCTTGGCGTTGCAGTAGTTGATGAGGAAGTCCAGTTTGTCCTTCACTTCGCGGTCTTCATAGTGTTTTTGGCGGTAAAGGATATAGGACTTGGCCACTTCGTAGTAGCGCTCGGCCATCAGCGACTTCTCCACCTGGTTCTGGATCTCCTCCACGGCGATGCCGTCGTGAATGGAGAGGCGGCCCAGGATGTTGATCATGTCCTCTTGCGACGGGAATGAGCCGACGGACACGAAGGCTTTGGTGACAGCGTTGCGGATTTTCTCCATGGAGAAGGGCTCCCGTTTGCCGTTTCGTTTGATAATGTAGGTGTCTTCAATCATAGGTTTGGTTTGGTTGGTTAAGTTGTTATTAAAAAACAGCAACTTATCAGGAATACGGATATCCTTGCGGACAGGTGCGCTTTTGTCCCGAAAGCTACTAACTGGCAGATTCAGGCAGGTCTTCTGGCTTGTCCTGCCTCCCGGCGTCTTCCCAACAACAAAAAGTTGTCAGTGACTTGGGTGCCGGAAAGTTGTAAAGGGCTGACAGCTACGGGAATAGCTCCTGATTTTCACAGGATTCCCTTTTGATCCTTTCGGAACCTGAATCTGGTTGCAAAAGTACATTTTTAGAGGCGATTTTTAGAAAAAAACGCTTTAAATTTTATACACATTGGAAACCATTTTAAGATAAGGGGTTGCGGCGAACCGGGGTCAAATTGTTAATAAGTCGGGAGTGGAGATGAATTCTTCTTTTCAGATGAATGAACCCTCTCCATGCCCCGTTAACCCGAAGGTAAGATTTGGAATATCAATACAAAAAATTATTGTATGGGTAAATCTGGATGTGCAGTTTCTTGATTTCCTCGTAGAGCATGTCTTTCATCTCGTTCACATTCTCTTTGGTCTTGGCGGAGATGAAAAAGGTTTTGTGTGCGCTCTTGGCCATCCAAGTGGCCTTCAATTCTTCCAGGGTGATGTTTTCCTTGCCTTTGGGCGTTAAATCCTCGGGATCTTTCTCCACCCAGGTGTATTGGTCTATCTTGTTGAAAATGATAATCATGGGTTTGTTGGCGGCGTTGATTTCAGCCAGCGTCTGGTTCACTACGGCGATGTGCTCCTCAAAGTCCGGATGGCTGATATCGACCACATGCAGCAGCAGGTCGGTTTCGCGGATTTCGTCCAATGTGGATTTGAAGGACTCCACCAAACTGTGCGGCAATTTGCGGATGAAACCCACCGTGTCGGAGAGCAGGAAGGGCAAGTTGCCGAAGACGACCTTGCGCACGGTGGTGTCCAAGGTGGCAAACAGCTTGTTTTCGGCAAATACCTCCGCATTGCTGAGCATGTTCATGATGGTGGATTTGCCCACATTGGTGTAGCCCACCAGCGCCACGCGCACGAACTTGTCACGGTGCCCGCGCTGGGTGGCCTTCTGCCGGTCAATGTCTTTCAACTTCTTCTCCAACAATGAGATACGATTGCGGATAATCCGTCGGTCAGTCTCGATTTCCTTCTCGCCAGGTCCCCTCATGCCGATGCCGCCGCGCTGTTTCTCCAAGTGCGTCCACATGCCCGTCAAACGGGGCAGAAGGTACTTGTATTGTGCCAACTCCACCTGCACTTTAGCATGGGCGGTCTGCGCGCGCTTGGCGAAGATGTCCAGAATCAAGTGCGTGCGGTCCATCACGCGACACCCCAAAAGGCCTTCGATGTTGCGCTGCTGCGAGGGCGACAACTCATCGTCCACTACAGCGAAGTCTATGCCGTTCTCATGCACATATTCCGCCACCTCCTTGATTTTTCCGGAACCCATATAGGTGCGTGAATCCGGATGCTGCAAATTTTGTGTGAACTGTTTCACGGCCTCGCCGCCGGCGGTGTCAACCAAAAAGGCAAGCTCGTCCAAATATTCACGGGTTTTCTCTTCGGATATGTTGGGCGTGGATACGGCAAGAAGTACGGCGGTTTCAGGTGTGGACATCGGTGATAGGGTGTTGTTAGTTGGTCTTTGAATCTTGATTTTTTTAAGTTTGCAAAAATAAAAAAAAACGCCTTTGAATCATTTTTTACTATCTTTGCAACGCTGTTTGAATGATAAAACAGCAACAGACATATTTGAAAGCGCATTTTCGCTTATTCCGATAGTGTGAACCTCGACAACTCGCATAATTAAGACCGGAATATGAGAAGAACGCTCATCTTATTGTATGGTAATTGCCAATACTTTAGGTGGGGCTTGTTCTTCCTTATTCGTCTTAAGGGGAGTCGAGCCCTGCACTATGGATAAGGTTTGAATCTTGCTCCACTTTCTTATTTGTTCCGTTAAAGAGGATGCCATGCGACCAAGGTCGCTTTTTGATATACCATGTTTCAAAATGAATAATGAAAGGGTTTGGGAGACGCGCTTCGGCGCGTTTCCTGTTTTATGAAAAATATATATCTTTGCAATCATAATCTGGTGAATCTGCCCGCTCTCGTTAACTATGCTTTTTAATTCAATAATAATTTTAATCCTTTCAAGATGAAAAATATAATTCGTTCCCTGATGCTTGGAATGACATTTAATCTGCTTGTGTTTTCGTTACATGCGATATCTGTAACTCAAAAACGGGTGATGCCATCGTTCAATTCCGTGACCAATGAATCCCCATTGAAAATCAGTTATGCTCAAAGCAATGAGTATAAGGTGTTTATAAATATGGAGGAGCGTTTGGTGCAGGGACTTAAAACAGAGGTGCGCGACGGCATGTTGTATATTTCTTTGGATGAGATGCTGGTGCCAAACAAAGATGAGAAATATGTGATCTTGGTGTATGCACCAGTCTTGGTTGAAGCGCATAATGCCGGATTGGGCGGACTGTCGCTCGGTGATTTGACGGGAACCCTTCTGTTGATTGATAATTCAGGAGGTGGAAGTGTGGACTTCGCGTTTGCGCGCTACAATGCGGTGGATGCCTATACCTCTATTCATGTAAATAACAGAGGCAATGGCAGTGTCACGGGTGAGTGTTATGTGAATGAGTTGAAAATTGAAAACGAAGGAGCGGGAGCTGTGGAGTTGAAAGGTTCAACACAAGAATTGAAAATTTCTTGTGTTGGTGTGGGCAATGTGGATGCCCTGGAACTGACCGCCCAGCGGGCAATTGTCTCTTTGGTGGGAACGGGGCGGATAGTGGCTACGGTTACGGGTATCGCTAAAGTTCAGCGCAGAGGACATGGAGTGGTCAACATCTTTGGGGACGCAACGATTATTCAAGAATGAGTTTCGTGTACTAGAAGCATTGAAACGCCGCATCAAAGATGATGGAGGATTATGGTAAGATTGCCCAAAAATAGCAAATTTCCTCCTGTTGATGATGATTTGTGAAGAAGGTTAAACCAGAGCTGCCACAAAATAATAGATCATCAGCCCGACGCAGACCAGTTTCAGCACGGTGCCGGTCATCAGTCCGACAAACGCACCGGAACCTGCTTTCAACGCCTGCCCTAACGACATGTCGTTCTCGTTCCGGTTGGACATCAGTTCTCCAAGTACCGCACCGACAAAAGGACCGAGCACTATGCCCCAGGGGCCGAAAAAGAGTCCCGCGACCAGTCCCAAGGTGCTGCCCCACACGCCTGCCTTGGAACCGCCCATCACCTTAGTGCCCCATACGGGGACCACGGCATCAAGAATCTGCACTACGGTGGTTACGATACCCCATATCAGCAGGAAACGCCAGCTGAACTGCACTTTGCTTGTGGCATGGAGAAGCCACATTCCGCCATATGCCAGCGGCACGCCCGGCAAAATGGGCAAAATACAGCCCACCAGTCCGACCAGCAGACAAAGGGCACCCAGTATGATTAGAACGACATCCATGATATATGATTGGGAATACGATGAGTGATGTCATTGTGACACTCAGCGTTTGTCATCTCTTGTTGATTAACACTTTTTTATTGACCAATCGTCCATCCTCTGTCAGACCTTGAAGAATGTAGATGCCTGTGCTTAGTTCGTTCAAGTCGGTGACATTTAACGGTTGTCCTAATATGTTGAACACTTGAATGATGTTCACGACAGCATCATGGGTCCATTCCTCAATCCCGGTGTCGTCAGGAATAGGTGCTCCCATTGTGCCGTCGGACAGGATGTTTTGGGCGTACAATCCACCATTGGTGCTGTTGACCCAAGCCACGATGTTTTGTCCGAGGTGGAATCCTGCGGTGTTTCTGCTAACAGTGCGATCGTATTGGGTGGAACTTAATGTTTTGGTCCATAGCATATTGCCATTCATATCCATACCTACTGCCTCAACAGTTGAAGTGTAGGGGCTGCTTTCACCGCTTCTCTTATAGATCACCGTAAAACCGGTGCCGTCCTCAAAGGCATCCACCATGATGTTTGAATAATTGACACCAACATTATCGGCCACCAAGACACCTTCGCCCCAGACTTTTGTGCCAGTCGGGGTGATGCGGTTGACATAAACTCTCGATTGGCTTTGTGTGACCGCATCTGTCTGCTCATAACCGATGATGAGGTCGTGGCTGACAGGATCAACGGTGCCGTATGCCTCAATGTAATAATTCGAAGGATCTGTAGAGTGTACAGGAATGCCGTCTTGTCCGTCAATTGTGGATAATCCGTCACCGTTGTAATGGAAAACATAGGTGTTGAAGGCGTTGCCAATGGCGGGATGCCAAATATATGCGTAGCCGCCACCCATGCCGTCGGGTATCGCGTAGTGGAGATAGGTGACTTGAAAAGATTGCATGGACATCAGCTTCACCGCAGGACCCATTGGTGTGCCATTAGGGGAATATCCGATAACATAAATCTCTTTGTCAGCGTACAATCCAACGTTTGAGGAAACTTTCTCATAGGTGAGAAAAACTGTGTTCTCGGGACCAAGGGTAAGTTTCCCATATCTCACATTGTAGTTGCCACCGTCAACGGTGATGCAGGGGTTGAGTGTGCCATCAGCGTTGATGTACTGCAAGTAAAGCCGCTGGTAGTCGTAACCCAGTGCCCATACGCCTCCGTCATTGCCGGCGACCAGCTCGGCACGAGAGAAGGCATTGTTGTTGAAAAGTGCGATGCCTTGCGCCCCCCATGTGTAAGTGCCGTTGGAATCGATTTTAACGGCCACAGTTTGGTCTTGAGCGGTGGCAAAGCAACTCACCACAGCATGGTCGGTGGTGGTGGTCATGGCAATGCCTTCCGAATAGGAGTAGAAATTATGTCCGGTGATACGGATGCCGTCGCTGCCCCATTGCGGAGTTCCGTCGAATGTGAGACGCTGCAAGGCAGGACCGTAGCCATTGGTTCCCGACTCAATCCACTGCACATATGTGTCGCCCGTTTCACTGTCGGTCGAAGTATAAATTTCGCCAGCATCTGGGGAACAGTTGGCGATGTGGTTGTTGTTGACGGGGTCGTCCGTCCATTGGGCTTGCAGCGCAAAGGTGGCAGACAAGGCAATGATTAATAAGGAGATTTTTTTCATTTTGATTTTATTTGGTAAACAACAATGATTATGTTATTATATCATTATCAAAAGGATATAACGAGTGCAAAAATAAAAAAAACACAGAATTATCCTTTTTAGTCTGGCAAATTTATCTTTTTCCCTTTTTCACCCGTAAACTGTACACCATTTCGCGAATCGTACTAGCGTTGAGCGGAAATAACTGCGTAAACAGGTTGACATCTATATCATTGCCCTCAAAAGGTGTGTGACACATGGCGAGAGGTAAATGACGCTGTGATCGTTTTAAATAATGCGTATTTTTGCATCATAATAACTGAGAAAATGTTTTTTGTTACAAAGTACATGGTTTAAAACTAAAAACGGGAAAAGCAATCCTTAGCTGTCACCTTTTGGATTATTCTCGTCATATAGTTGTTATAGTTGTCACATTACCTATTGTAATACATTTGAATGGATAACGTATCGTTTTGGGAAAACCAATACAGACGCAACATCGGCCGCATCACCGGACTCTGTTACCTCTATGTGGGAGACCAGTCCGTGGCGGAAGACCTTGCCCATGACATTTTTCTCAAGGCGATAGAAAAGTATCACACGATAAGGGCTGCATTCAAATTTGACACTTGGTTGAAACGTATTGCTGTGAACCACTGCATAGACTACTTGCGCCAGCAGCCTGATTTCGTCCCTCTTCCAGAAGAACTCGCCGAGGAAGAGGAGGCGAAAGATGTCGTCCTGTGGGTGAAGGACATTACGGCGGATGAACTTGCGGAAACCATCCGACAACTTCCCGAGTTACAGCGCACGGTGTTCAACCTTTACGCCATAGAGGGTTATTCCCACAAGCGCATTGCAGCCCTGTTGGGCATCTCCATTGATTATTCCAAGCAGTTACACCACCGGGCGCGCACACGGTTGGGCAAGTTACTCGCCGACAAACACGAAGTGATGAAAACAAAAAGAAAGGATTAGACTATGTTTTTACGAAAAATAATCAAGAGCAACACCCGCCAACTCGACCGCTTCTACCGTTCGATGTTGTCGGAATATACCAAAGCTGGGGGCATGGTTTGTCCACCCCCATCCGATATTTCTTCCAAAATGGGTGCAGCTGTCGCGACGCGCAGGGTTCTCTTTCTCATCATTGCGGCCACCGGTTTGATCGGGGGGATCGTCGTCTGGCAGGTGCTCCGCCCCTCTACAACCAAGTCACTGTCCCCAATGGAGCAACAGACCACCTCGACTTGCGATACCGTCGCGACTTTCCACGATGCGTCTCCACACATGAGCACTGTTAAAAACAAACACGTTGTCGGGGCTCAACGAAAAACCAGTCATTGCCGGGAACTTCTTCCCAAAGTTAAAAACGCTCCCATGGTCACGACACCCGTCGCCAGGCCCACAATGCCTGTCGGGAAAAACGCCAATCCGGCAATAGGGGAGCGACCTGCCGCCTCTCCGCCATCCGTCGAGCCAAACACCTATACTTTCGCCGAGAAGCGGCACACCATCCCTGCAGGACAGGCTGAACAGGCAGGGAGCAACCCCATGACAACCCAAGATTTTTTCTCTACACCTGTCACCTTTGATGAGAACATCGTCTTTGATGATGAACACGATAATTATTCAAATATGGACAGCATCAAAAATATCGGACTGGCAGCCTTGATGGTTCTGGCGATGGACACCGCTGCGCCGGCACAGGTTGACACGACAGGCTATCAAGCCCCAGACAAAACAGAGACGGTGATTTCTTCGCCCAAAGACCAAAGTTGGAAAACACAGTTCAAACGGCACGAGTTCACCCTTGGGGTGGGCGACCCCTCCAGGGTCAACTATTTCAGGAACAGGGTAGGGACTGAGCCCAACTACTATCCGGAGGTATGGCTGCAGAACCAATACCATATCGGGAATATCTATACCACATGTCCCATCACCTTAGGCTACCGCTTCCGCGTACTGAAATGGCTGTGGGTAGGCGGCGATGTGAGCTATTGCGGCTTTTTCGGTTCTTTCAAAGACGTCTACGCGGACCAAAAGGTGGGCAAGTACCGAGACCACTTCATCTCCATCATGCCGGCAGTCCGGTTTTCGTCTCTGTACCGGGAGCATTTCGCCATGTACAGCGGCATAGCCTGCGGTATTGCCTTTGAATACAGCGAAAGCTACCCAGACTACAAAGCCCACAACAATCATCTGGCATTTCAACTCACTCTTTTGGGCTTCACAGCCGGAAACCAGCGGTGGTTTGGTTTTGCCGAGTTGGGTTGTGGATACAAAGGAGGTTACGTGAATGCCGGTTTGGGGTTCCGTTTCAACCCCAAGAAATAACAACAGAAAAATTGAGCTATCATGAAAAGAATACAGTTTATCATCATACTGACAATCACCGTGTTACTATGTGGTTGTACGGTGGAGAAAAATGATCAGAAGAATGGCAAGGGCGCTTCTGCCGCCGCCTATTGGCTGGATGCCACCGAAGAGGTGCTCATGCGCTGTCCCGATGTGGCATTCAAGTTCAATACATGGCTGAATGCTCCGGATGATCAGAAAGACAGCATCAAGCATCTATATTTCCCGAATTATGAGATTCAAGAACGTCCAGACAACAGGTGGTTTTTCTATTTGAACGGGCGCAGGATTTTCAGCATCGACACCCATGGCGACTACACGCTGAATCGCCCCAATGTCAGTTGGCAGATCGGCTGGGACACCATGGCCTATTCGAGTACTCCATTCCATACCACCTATTTGAACTCATGCAGCATGTCGTTATCCAGATTGAACGGCAGCAATACCTGGACAATTCATGCCCAGCCCGCATGGGCAGAACATCCCGACTATTTCCCGTGGTTCACCATGTTGGAACTTACATTTCCCGACAATTCCGTGCCTGCCTCGCTGACAGGACAGGATTTCACGCTGGCAGGGGAGGGCGCCTACCACTTTTTGGCGAAGAGAGACCATGACAAGGAGACCTATTACTGTCAGTCGTTCTCGGTCAAAGATGCCCAGATACGGGATTTCAAAGGCATGGACATCCATAACCTGTGGGCTTCCGGGGATTTGACGCTGAAGATTATCGCGGACTGGGACACGGTTCCCGAGAATTGTGTGGCGGAGGAGAATCTGAAAGCCCTCTTCTACACGAAAGGAGGGAAGCAAAATGCCACCATTATCATGCATGATGTGGAGGAGGACTGGACCTTGCCCGAGCCCCAGAACATGGAGCAGCACTTTCAGGAGGCTTCCTTTATAGAGTGGTTTTTTCCTTGGTTCTAAGAAAGTTTCATCTTTGGGGAGATAAAGAGTTCTGTACGATGTTGCAGAACTCTTTTTTGTTACAAAAATCCCCGTGGATTAAACATGGTGGATCATGTTCATACCGAATGGATACGACTCAACTCTTCAGGAAAGCGCCGGATGGACGATTGTTCAGCCCCCCCCCCTGTTTTTCTGTACACAGGAAAATCCATTATACTTCTTTTTTCGTATTTTCGCCGACAGAATCCTCCCGTTATGAAAAAGACCGCCTTGCTCCTGATACTCTGCCTTTTAGGTATAACCCTTCAGGCGCAGAAGAATCCCCCGAAATACAAGTCTCCGGAGCCGCCAGCGCCCTACGGTCCCACGCCAACCCCCGCGCAGGTGGCCTGGCAACGGATGGAAATGAACATGTTCTGCCATTTCGGTCCTAACACCTTTACCGGTTTGGAATGGGGCGAGGGCACAGAACCCGAGGATATCTTTAACCCGACTAACCTCGATTGCAACCAGTGGGTGGCGGTGGCGAAGCAGGCCGGTTTCGGCGGTATCATCCTCACCGCCAAGCACCATGACGGCTTCTGTCTCTGGCCCAACCCGCAGAGTACGCACACTGTGCGCGGGAGTGCGTGGTGCAATGGTAAAGGCGATGTGCTCAAGGAACTCTCAAAAGCGTGCAAAAAAGGCAGCATGAAGTTCGGCATCTACATCTCCCCGTGGGACCGCAACGCGCCTACCTACGGTACAGACAAGTACAACGAGGTGTTTCTCAAAACTTTACGGCACGCGCACACCCACTACGGTCCTATCTTCGAGCAGTGGTTCGACGGAGCCAACGGCGAAGGTCCGAACGGCAAACGGCAGGTCTATGACTGGGAAAGATTCAACGCACAGACATTGAAATTGCAGCCCAATGCGGTGATTTTCAGCGATGTGGGTCCGGGATGCCGCTGGGTCGGCAATGAAGAGGGCACCTGCGGGCGCACCTGCTGGTCACGCCTTGATGTGGAGGGCCGCGAGCCGGGCAAGAATGCCCCATCGCAGGACACGCTCAACGCGGGCAACTACAACGGTGCGTGCTGGATTCCCGCCGAGACGGATGTCTCCATCCGACCGGGCTGGTTCTGGCGCGAGAGCGAGCACCCGAAGAGTGTGCAGGAGTTGCTGAAAATCTACTACAACAGCGTGGGCCGCAACTCCTTGCTGCTCCTGAATGTGCCGCCCGACCGCCGCGGTCTCATCCCCGCTGAGGACTCGCTGCGTTTGGTGGAGTTCCGCGCCGCCCTGGACAGCATCTTCGCGCACGATTTAGTGGTTGAAGCAGCGAAAGGGGAAGGATATTTCGGGATTTATGTGTCAAATGTCCGCAAAAGCAACCATAGGCACTGCCTTTGCTGGGATAACATCCCTGCTTATATGAAGGGGCATGAAAACAACTGTAATTCTTTTCGATATAGCCCAGTCCATCTGATTGGAGACAACCATTACGACAACTATTGGGCTACTGACGATACCGTTACGACTGCTTGGCTGGAAATTCAGTTTTCTCAGCCAAAGACTTTCAACCGTGTGATGCTGCAGGAGTATATCACCCTCGGGCAGCGGGTGGAGAAGTTCCATGTTGAGATTGAGGATGAGAACGGTAACTGGCGCACCATCGCTAAGGAGACCACCATCGGCTACAAGCGGATAGTCCTCACCGAGACCGTCACCACAAAGAAAGTGCGCGTGGTCATTGACCAAAGTCGTGCCTGCATCGTGCTGAACCGGGTGGGGCTGTTCATGGACCGGATTTTGGAGGGGGAGTAGTCTTATGTTGTATATTTTTTTATTTTTGCAACTTAAATATTATCCAAAATAAAGATGCTATGCAAGAAGAATTTATGATAATGCTGATGCTTTATGCAGCAAATATCGATGGCAAAATAAAACCGGATGAGTTGAAAGTGGTGTTGGAAAAGTTTGATGCCTTAAAAGTGGTTGAGGTACGCCAGAAATTCAATAAGATGAATGATGAAGAGGTGCTGAATTACATTGTTAATCAAAAAGATTCCATTCTGGACAGCCAAGAAAAGAAATCTGCCATGATGATGGAATTGCGTAGAATTATTGAATCTGATGGGAAAAAGCTGCCGATAGAGGAACTTCTGTTGTGTGAAATGGAAAGATTGTTGCAATAACGATTTTAGGTTCAAATAATACTAATGCGTTATGAAAATTGCTCTTTTTGCCGCCGTGCCCGATGAGGTCGGATCTTTTGCCGACCATGTGAACTTCACCGGTATCGGACGCGAGAATACTACCCGCGCCATGATCCGGTTTATGGAAAAGCATAAAGATGAGGATTTTGTCATGCTCAATATCGGGTCCGTGGGCTCACACGATAGAACTGTTGGCACTTTGCTGAGTATCAGAGAAATACTGTCGGGCAGTTCCAAATTCTATGAAACAGAGATGCTGCCGTATCATTTCGATGTGCAGGCCGACGAACAGGTGCAGAAAGCCACTTTGTACTCCTCCGACTGCTTTGTGTCCCCGGAAGTTTTCACCGAGAAATATTTGGAATCGGTAAAATCCAAGGTCGATTGCTTCGACATGGAATCCTCGGTTTTGATCTCTTTTGCGCACGATTACGGCAAAAAGTATGTGTCGTATAAGATTGTTTCCGATAATCTGGATGTGGATATTGAGGTGTGGAGACAGCGGGTGCAGAATTTGTCAGAGGTGCTGATTGCCCACATTCAACAGGTTATGAATGAGTTAGGACAGAAAGAGGAAATAGAGTTTTTGAAGTAGAGACGATTCTGATCAGATTATGCGTACCAATTTCAAAATACCCCATACATTTACCATTGTTTTTGCCATTATTGTGGTTTGTGCCGTGCTCACCTGGATTGTCCCGGGCGGCGAATTTGAGCGGCAAACCGTTATGGTGGACGGTCACGCGCGCAATGTGGTGGTGGGTGATTCCTACCATCATGTGCAAAGCCAGCCCCAGACCTGGCAGGTGTTCACCGCCTTTTTCAAGGGCTTTGAGCGAACCGCCAACATTATCGTGTTTATTCTGATGATTGGCGGTGCGTTCTGGATTATGAACGAGACCAACGCCATTAACAAGGGTATCTACCTGTTTCTGGACAGGACCCAGAAGATGCAGAAACACAAGTTTTTCCAAGTGGTTGGGGTGAACAATCTGCTCATCATCGCCATCATGTTGATGTTCAGCTTGTTTGGTTCGGTGTTCGGCATGAGCGAGGAGACCATCGCCTTCATTGTCATATTCGTGCCCTTGGCCATTTCCATGGGCTACGACTCCATCACGGGCGTGCTTATGTGCTATGTGGCCGCGCATGTGGGCTTTGCGGGTGCCATGCTCAACCCCTTCACCATTGGCATCGCGCAAGGTTTGTCCGGTTTGCCCACCTTCTCGGGCATCGGATACCGCCTGTTTTGCTGGATTCTGCTGACTGTGGTGGCCATTGTTTTCACGCTGATTTATGCTAACTGGGTGAAAAAGAATCCGCAAAAATCCCTTATGTATGAGTTGGACCAGTATTGGCGCGACAAGCGGGAGGAGGTCAGCACGGAGCAGTCGGTCACGAAATCGTCGCTGGCCACATGGATTGTGTATGGCTTAGTGGCGGCTGCGCTGGTTTTCTGTGCCATAAAAATGCCCCGAACCGACATTACGGTGGGTATGGGCAAGCATACGGTAATCCTGTTCCCTATCATTGCCGCTTGCTATGTTGTTTTGGGCTTCTTCGCTGCCCGCAAGTCGGTGCACCACTACATTCTGGTCTTGTTGCTGCTTACCATTGTGGCACTGGTGACTGGTGTGTTGGGTTATGGTTGGTATGTGATGGAGATTGCCGGACTTTTCTTTGCTATGGGCATTGCAGCGGGTTTTGCCTATAATTTGAAACTCGATCGCATTGTGCGACTGTTTTTGGAGGGTTGCAAAGATATTATGGTGGCCGCGTTGGTGGTCGGTTTGGCCGGCGGAATCATCATCATTTTGGAAGATGGGAAAATCATAGACACTATCTTATACGCTATCTCACAGGGCTTCGGCGACGCGGGGCGCGTGGGCACCACGGGCGTGATGTATGTGGTGCAGAACCTGCTCAACTTGATCATCCCGTCCGGCTCCGCCAAGGCCGCACTCACCATCCCCATGATGGCCGAGTGGTCGGACTTGATGGGTGTGTCGCGCCAACTCACAGTGCTGGCCTTCCAGTTTGGCGACGGTTTCACCAACATGATCACCCCCACCTCCGGCGTACTGATTGGTGTGTTGGGTGTGGCCCGGATTCCCTATGCCAAGTGGTTCAAGTTTATCTGGAAGTTCCTGCTTGCCCTTATTATCCTCGGCTTCTTCCTGCTGCTTCCGCCACTGTTCATGCTGTTTGCAGGATTTTAACAATATTTTTATTCAAATAACCATGATCTTATGAGAATTCAGAACATGACTGTGACTAAATGCAAGACAATGATACCATTGTTGTTCCTTTTCATTTGGATGACAAATGTGAATTGCCAAACTTTTACCGTGTCGTTCAAAGCCATGGATAAGGATCAGTTACCTGTTCGGCTTGATAAGGTGATAATCGAGAATTTAAGCAAACAGTGGGTTGACTCCATTATGGCTCCAGATACGATGGTACAGATAACGAATGGAACAGGTGTTGATGATATGAACGCCCAGACAGGGTTTAGACTATCAGTAGTCGCTCCTAATCCGTTTTCGGGTATCACGCAGGTGAGATTGCAAGGTGTTAAAGCAGGTGTTTTGATGTCGGAAATTGCCAATATGCAAGGGCAAATTGTGACATCGCGTACATTCGAGTGTTCCCAAGACGGTAGTTGCGTTTTGAACATATCGTTGGCAAACAAGGGAATGTATGCCCTTACTGTCAGTCAGAAAGACGGAGTGCGTTCTGCAAAATTGCTGAATACTGGCAATGGGGGTGAAAATCTGATATCGCTTGATGGGTTCTACACAGAACAAAACACCTATAAGTATGATGATAAGATGAGCAGAGCCACTATCATAAAGCCGGCCGATCAATACGATCATATGCGTTATGTGGGTTATGCCACATACAATGGAGTGGAGATTGAAAGTGCTCCTGCTACTTATGTGCTGGTCCCTTCCAAGAAAGTCACCCTAAACTTTGATGTAACACATACGGGCTTGCCATGCTTTGGTATGCCAACGGTTACGGATGTGGATGGGAACTTGTATAATACCGTTCAGGTAGGTACACAATGTTGGTTGAAAGAAAATCTGCGCACAACGCACTATGCCAATGGGGAATCAATACCCATGACAACGGGTGGATATGGTTATTGTTACCGCTATCTGCCGAATGGTGACTCGGCTAATCTGCAGACATATGGTTATCTTTATGATTGGAATGCGACCACACATAGTTTTTCCGGCAGCAATCCTAACCAGGGTGCTTGTCCTACGGGATGGCATGTTCCTACCATTGGAGAACTGAACGCGTTGTTCAGTTTTGTCAAAAACACCAGTTGGTTGTGGTGTGATTCAAGCAGTATGTGTGATGCGGCTGCTTTGGCTGATAGTGTGGGTTGGGACGATTCCCCATATCAATGTGCTCCAGGGTATGCCGGGGGTTCAAATAATATGTCTGGATTTTCGGCACGCCCTGCAGGAATGTACAATGGGGTGGGATCCAACACATACGCATCATTGGGGAGAACTGCATTTTTCTGGAGTTCTACGCTTGTTCCACCTCAAACTCCAGTTTACCCAAGCAATGAAGTCTATTATCGCAGGTTGGATAATTCAGCGGGAGTGGGAACTCCCGTGGGTGGTTCCGGTAAGACAAATGCGATGTCAGTCAGATGTTTGCGGGATTGATCCGTTACCATCAGCATCGCGCAAGGTTTATCTGGATCGCCCACCTTCACTGGCATTGAGTGTCGTCTGTTTTGCAGGGTTTTAATATTTTTTAACTTCTCTGGCCCTTATAATGATATTTGCATGGTGGATTTTTTGTAGATTTGCCGTGTAAAATATCTAAGAAATGAAAAAAATATTCTTTTTTAGTATGATATGCCTGATGGCATTGGCTGTTAACGCACAGGAGTTCGTGGATTTAGGATTACCCAGCGGTACGAAATGGAAAGATAAAAACGAGAAAGAATTGTTCAATTACAATGCCGCTTTTGGCGAGTTTGCCAATAGTCTGCCAACTTATGCGCAGTTTATGGAGCTGAAGGATAATTGCAAGTGGGAGTGGATGGATAACGGCTATAAGGTTACAGGACCCAACGGCAACTCTATTTATTTGCCCGTAACGAGTGTTCGCGATTGTGATGGCGAATATTATGAGTCGAGCGGCGGCTCCGGTAGCTACTGGTCGTCAACATCCGTTGGTTTAAATCTCTCGTGCATTCTCATCTTCACCAAGAGTATTAGGGATGTGAGTGAATCCAAACGATGCGATTGGCGTACAGTGCGTCTCGTTCAGAACAAGTAATCGCAGGCGTTAGCATACGATTTAGTGCACGGATCCGTCATTTCACCGTCACCCGTGTACCTTCGCTATGCGAGGTGAACTCCGGCGCATACATGCATTGGATGGTGGTGAGTCCGTTGCTGTAGGTGCCCGTCATCGTAGCTACCAGCGTGTACTCGAACACATAGGTGCCCTTGGGCAGGTAGTCGATGAAGAAGTTGGTGGAAGCATCCTTGGTGCACTCGTAATACCACAAGCCGTCCTGATGACGGTAGCCCGACAGCACATTTGTGGGCTCGAAACAGGCCGCGCGCATATCCTTCAGATGCACATACTCCATGTCGCGGTCGGTGCGGATTTCCACACGCACGCGCACTTTGTCACCCGCCTTCAGCGGAGACTCTTCTGTGATGGCTGTCAACACCTCTCCGCGCTCGCCCAGCTCCACCTTGTACAGTTGTTTCTGTATGCTGAAGTTGCTGTCCTGGCTGTGCTCCACCTTGTCCAAGTTCTCCAGATACTGCCAGTACAGACCGCCCCACGCGGGACCGGAGGTCTGTTTTTCAATCTTCAGATTGGCCATATCGGCGGTCACATCGCCGCCCTTCCAGCTCTTCTTGATGTATCCGGTGCCGGCCTCCGCCTGCTCG
>JAEEGL011795806.1_pt1 | contig 68087 bp, 58 predicted proteins | sample 9134231 | NCBI WGS metagenome assembly JAEEGL01 (sample SAMN16246548, study PRJNA631951) | gut metagenome | biome: gut microbiome; feature: rumen; material: fiber-attached | host: Bos | place: Iran: Karaj | collected 2018-10 | reverse complement strand
CGATACAGGACCGCACAATCCCTGTAGACTGCATCTCCCTTGTAAACGCGGCTCTTGATGCTTCCAGCAATAAACTGAGCCTCTTCATAGGCACTGTCAAACTGTCTGAAGCGAACCTTTTCTCCCGTCTCCTGCTCAGTCCAAAGTTTTTTCTCCTTGCGGGCACTGTTGTTGGCAATAACACCATTGGCTGCAGTAAGGATATTGCCGGTAGATCTGTAATTCTGCTCCAGCCTGATAACCTTGGCCTGAGGATAGTGCATCTCAAAATCCAGGATATTGCGGATATTGGCTCCCCTGAACTTATAGATGGACTGATCGTCATCACCTACTACGCAAAGATTGCCGCTACCGGCTGCCAAAAGTCGTACCAGTTCAAACTGTGCAGTATTGGTATCCTGATACTCATCAACCATCACATACTTGATACGATTGTGATAATTGTTGAGAACTTCTCCGTCCGTCCTGAACAGATTAACCGTATAAAGGATCAGGTCGTCAAAGTCCATGGCATTATTGGCTCTGAGTCTGGATTCATACTCACGGTAGACACTGACCTGCATCCTGGAGATGGGATCAGAGCCTGCCCTTTTTGCATAATCCTCAGGTCCGATCAGTTCATTTTTAGCAGATGAGATCTCATTTAAAAAGAAACGCTCCTTGTAGCGTTTCGTATCGACATTCAGCTTCTTTAAGACTTCTTTCATTACAGCCTTGGAATCATCTGCATCATATATTGAAAAATTAGTATCATACCCAACATGGTCGGCGAAGCGTCTCAGGATCCTCACACAGGCCGAGTGAAAAGTTGAGATCCATACTGCCTGAGCATCAGGCCCTACAATGGAATCCACTCGACTTCTCATTTCTCCGGCCGCCTTATTGGTAAAGGTAATAGCCATGATCGCTCTGGGCGAAACCCCTTTTTCACCTATCAGATATGATATCCTGTGAGTAAGCACCCTGGTCTTACCACTTCCGGCCCCGGCCAAAATAAGGACGGGTCCGTCAGTAGTATAAACTCCATCCAGCTGGGGCTTATTAAGCAGTTTTCCGTAATCCATCAATCGTCTCCTTCACCGTCCAGTCTCTTAAGTACGAGATCATACCCGTCATCGCCGTAATCAAGGGCGCGTCTGACCCTGCTTATGGTGGCAGTCGACGCTCCCGTAGCCTCAGCTATATCCTGATATGTCTGATCACTACGGAGCATCCTGGCTACTGCAAACCTCTGCTGAAGAGCCTCGATCTCACCAACTGTACAAAGGTCTTCAAAAAAGCGATATGCCTCCTCCCTTGTACGCAGTGTAAGGATACCGTCTAACAGATTATCTAAATTTTCAGAATGAAGATCTTTACTCATATTACTCCCCGATCTGTCAAAACTAAAGAATTATAACCCCCTTTGAAGCGGCATAGTCCACTTCCTCATCCGGCCAAATTGAAACCTGAACTTCTCCGATATGGCACTTGCGCAGGAAGAACATACAGATCCTGCTCTGTCCGATTCCTCCGCCTATGGTATAGGGAACCTTGCCCTCAATGATAGCCTTTTGGAAGGGAAGCTCAAGCCTCTCTGTGCAGCCTGCCTTTTCAAGCTGTGCAGGAAGAGATTCCTCGTCAACTCTGATACCCATGGATGAAAGCTCCAATGCGATATCAAGAACGGGATAGTAAACGATGATATCGCCGTTGAGCTGCCAGTCATCATAGTCCGGTGCACGGCCGTCATGCTTCTGTCCGTCTGAAAGAAGATCACCTATCTTCTGAAGGAAGATAGCTCCGTATTCCTTGGCTGCAAGGTACTCTCTCTCCCTGGGATCCTTGTCCGGATATCTGTCCAAAAGCTCCTGAGTGGTGATAAAAGTTATATCCTCAGGAAGGAAACATTTGATGTATTCATAACGATTGGACATGTACTTTTCCGTCACACGAAGGGCCTCGTAAATGCTCCTGACTGTGGCAAAAAGTGTCTTTTCGTTACGTTCCTCTTTTGTAATGATCTTTTCCCAGTCCCACTGATCCACATAGATCGAATGGATATTGTCCGTATCCTCGTCACGGCGGATAGCGTTCATGTCTGTATAAAGGCCCTCTCCGGGTCCGAAGCCGTACCTTCCCAGAGCACTCCTCTTCCATTTTGCAAGAGAGTGAACGATCTCCATGGGACGGTCACCCTGCTCCTTGATACCAAAGCTTACGGGACGCTCAACACCATTAAGGTTGTCGTTAAGTCCGGACTCGGGTGTAACAAAAAGGGGTGCTGAAACTCTTCGCAGGTTAAGCTCAGCCATAAGCTGGCTCTGGAAAAAGTCTTTAACTCGCTTGATGGCGATCTGGGTTTCCTTGAGGTTCAACGCCGGCTCGTAGCCGTCAGGTATAACTATCTTACTCATTTTGTCTTCCTTTTAAAGTTCACAGTTATTAACGGTTCTGGGGAAAGGTACAACATCACGGATATTGCCCATACCTGTAAGATACATCACGCATCTTTCAAATCCGAGGCCATAACCTGCATGGCGGTTGGAACCATAGCGGCGAAGGTCAAGGTAGAAGTCATAGTCCTCAGGCTTCATACCCAGCTCGCGGATGCGGCTCTCAAGGATCTCCAGGTCATCCTCTCTCTGGGAACCACCGATGATCTCGCCGATACCGGGAACCAGGCAGTCCATTGCTGCAACTGTCTTGCCATCGGGATTGAGTTTCATGTAGAAGGCCTTGATATCCTTGGGATAGTCGGTAACAAATACAGGCTTTTTGAATACCTCCTCAGTAAGGTATCTCTCATGCTCTGTCTGGAGGTCGCAGCCCCAGCTTACCTTGTAATCAAATCTATCATTGTGCTTGGAAAGTTCCTCAATAGCATCTGTGTAAGTGATGCGTCCGAAATCAGACTCAGCCACATGACGGAGACGCTCAAGAAGGCCCTTATCCACAAACTGATTGAAGAATGCCATCTCCTCAGGAGCATTTTCAAGTACGTAGTTGATGATGTACTTGATCATGTCCTCTGCCAGTTCCATATCATCCTCAAGATCCGCAAAGCAGATCTCAGGCTCTATCATCCAAAACTCAGCCGCATGGCGGGTGGTGTTGGAGTTCTCTGCTCTGAAGGTAGGTCCAAATGTATAGATGTTACGGAAAGCGCAGGCAAAGGTCTCACCATTGAGCTGACCCGAAACCGTAAGATTGGTGCTCTTTCCGAAAAAGTCCTTGGAAAAATCAACGCTGCCGTCCTCTTTTCTGGGAGGATCGGAAGGATCGATGGTGGTTACGGAGAACATCTCTCCAGCACCCTCGGCATCACTTCCGGTGATAATGGGAGTATGTACATACACAAAGTCCCTCTCCTGGAAGAACTTATGGATAGCATATGCTGCAAGGGATCTCACACGGAACACTGCCTCAAAAGTATTGGTCCTTGCACGAAGATGAGGGATCGTACGAAGAAACTCCATACTGTGACGCTTGGGCTGTACCGGGAAGTCCGGTGTGCTGGCACCCTCGATATCCACTGACTCTGCCTTAAGCTCGAAAGGCTGCTTGGCATCAGGAGTAAGAACAAGCTCTCCTGTAGCAACTACTGCCGCACCTACGTTAAGATGTCTGACCTCCTCAAAATTGGAAAGGCTATCCTCAAAAACTATCTGAAGGGGCTGGAAGTATGTACCATCATTAAGTACGATAAATCCAAAGGTCTTGGAATCACGGATATTCCTGATCCAACCGCCCACCTTTATCTTTTTGCCGGCATAACTTCCGGTGTCCTTAAAAAGCTTTCTTATCTCGATAAGTTCCTTTGTCATATCACGCCTCCTACTCATAAACGATAACTTTTATAGTTTACCCTACTAAAGGTTATATTTCAAGCCTGCCCCGGTAAAAAAGGCATATAAAAAGGACCACCGGATCAAACCGGTGGTCCCTGAAAAACCTTGTATTAAAGTGAGAAATCCTCGCCTCCGCGGATAACAGGTGTATCTGTCTTAGCTGCTGCACGCTCACCAAGGAATGTCTGATACTGATGAAGAACCTCATCCTTCTGCATATCGCTGATAGCCTGCTTAACATCGGATATTCTCATATTGCTGTCAGACTGAAGCTGGAAGCTGTCTTCGGGCTTGTACTGATTTGCAAAATCATAAGCGCCGAATGTCTGATTAGCTCTGGCACGTGAAAACTTTGAAATATCGGATTCTTCAGCTTTGACCTGTGTCAGATCCTGCTCCTCGAGGGGCTGCAGATAAACTCTTTCCTGCTCTGTAGCGCCTTTTACGGGGCTGTATGTCTGTATTGTCTGATAACCGCCAATGGGGCGAATTCCTGATATATTCATGAGCGTTTCCTTTCGCAATATCCGTTTGCGCTGCCGGTCTCCCTGACCTTCACTTTATATATCGGACGTTGCTTCGGAAACTTAACCCCCTGATCAGTCTTTTTCGGTCATCAGTTTCTTAAGCTCGTTCATAAAGGTCCCGACATCCTTAAACTCTCTGTAAACAGAAGCAAATCTAACGTATGCAACCGGATCCAGCGGACGTATCTTTTCCATTACTATGGAGCCAATCTCGTCAGCTGAGATCTCACGCTCCTCACGGGAAAAGATCTCTGTCTCGATAGAATCCACAAGCTCGGTTATCTGCATTGCAGATACAGGGCGCTTATGGCAAGCAAGCAGGATTCCCTTTTCGATCTTGGACCTGTCGTACTGCTCGCGATTATTGTCCTTTTTAATGACAATAAGCGGGATCGTCTCTACCTTTTCATAGGTGGTGAATCTCTTGGTACAGTCGTCACAGAGTCTGCGGCGTCTGATGGATGAATTATCATCCGCCGGACGGGAGTCTATAACTCTTGTGTTGTCTGATCCGCAATACGGACACTTCATAGTATGGATCCTCCTTTAAACGTTAAACCTGAAAAGTATCACATCTCCGTCGTTAACTACATATTCCTTGCCCTGCTGACCTACGAGGCCCTTTTCCTTGGCGGCATTATGAGATCCGCACTCAACCAGATCCGTATACTTAACGACCTCAGCGCAGATAAAGCCGCGCTCAAAATCTGTATGGATCTTGCCGGCTGCCTGGGGTGCCTTGGTGCCCTCTTTGATGGTCCAGGCACGGGTCTCATCCTCTCCTGTTGTCAGGAAGGAGATCAGTCCCAAAAGTGAATAGCTGGCTTTTATAAGCTTATCAAGGCCGGACTCTGAAAGTCCCAGATCCTCAAGGAATTCCTTTTTCTCATCGTCGTCCAGCTCGGAGATCTCTGCCTCGATCTCGGCACAGACTACAAATACCCCGCTTCCCTCCTCTGCGGCATAGGCTCTAACCGCCTGAACATGGGGATTGGAAGCTGCATCATCAGCCAGATCATCCTCAGCCACATTGGCTGCATAGATAACAGGCTTAGCTGTCAAAAGATTATAGGAAGCAAAGATGGCCTCCTCATCCTCATCTGCAGGCTCAAACTTTTTAGCCAGATTACCCTCCTCAAGGAAAGGACGAAGCTTCTCAAGAAGCGCTGCCTCCTTTTGAAGAGACTTATCATTTTTAGCCTGCTTAATTACCTTAGCTGCCCGGCGCTCCAAGATCTCCATATCGGAGAAAAGAAGCTCCAGATTGATGGTCTCGATATCACGCTTAGGATCAACGGAACCGTCTACATGGACTACATTGGCATCCTCAAAGCAACGTACCACATGAACAATGGCATCTACCTCTCTGATATTGGCCAAAAACTGGTTGCCAAGACCCTCGCCCTTGGATGCGCCCTTGACAAGGCCTGCGATATCAACAAACTCTATAGTGGCAGGTACTGTCTTTTTTGAATGATGCATGTCTGTAAGAACGGTAAGCCTCTCATCCGGTACGGCTACCACGCCTACATTGGGATCGATGGTGGCGAAAGGATAATTTGCTGCCAACGCTCCCGCCTTGGTAAGTGAATTAAAAAGGGTACTCTTTCCGACATTCGGAAGTCCCACGATTCCTAATTTCATTAATCTGTAAACTCCTTGCTGTTACTCTATTGAGGGCCTCCTTGCCAAAAAGCAAAAAAAAGCCACTACATATGGTATGATACCATATATAGTGGCCCTTTTCAATCATAACACTAAAAAATTATTTCTTGATCTTAGCCATCATCTCAGCAATGGTTCCAACAAACTGTGTCAGAGGCTGTGTCTGGAGTACTACGCGTCCGGGACCGGTAACTACGGTATTGAAGAGACCCTCGCCACCGAAGAGGATGTTGCCTACGCCCTTGATCATAACGATATCGATAGATACGGAAGCGTCACACATTACCAGATATCCGGTATCGATCGTCATGGTCTCGCCAGCAGCCAGTTCATACTCAACCGCACCACCGTCGATCTCCAAAAGAACGTCGCCTGATCCGGAAAGCTTGTTCATGATAAAGCCTTCACCACCAAAGATACCGGAGCCGATCTTCTTCTGGAAGAAGATTGAAAGATCAACGCCCTCGTCCATTGCAAGGAAGGATCCCTTCTGAACTACAATGGGCTTGTCGGGTGTAAGGGAAATCTTGCGGATCTCACCGGGTGCATGAGCGCCGAGAGCAAGAGTTCCGGGTGCTTCTGCAACATAACGATTCATGAAAAGTGACTCACCGGAAAAAGCTCTTCCGAGCATCTTGCCAAGACCACCACCAGTGTTGGTTTCCATCTTGATTCCGCCATTTAACCATGACATTGCACCGGATTCGCAGTTGATTGCTTCACCTGATGCCATTTCGCAAATAGCAACCGGGAAATTTCCACCTTTGATTTCAGCTTTCATTTTACTCCTCCTTCTGTTTCTGTGTTTCAAAAATGCAACTAATGCTGTCTGATTCCCCAGCCGGGAAAAAAGAAGTTAAGTCAATTTTATCTTTTGTCGCTCTATTCTGTCAACACTTTTTTTCCTTAGTCGTTATCTTAAAATTCATTATTTGGTCGCCAGTTTAACATCCGGCATACCGTTAACTTTCAGATTAAGCATAAGAGTATAAAGTTGGATCACATCAGGATCCTTTTTTTCCGATATCTCTTCATACTTTGCAAGAAGATCCTCGTAAGAAAGCTTAAACAACGCATCAATGTCAATATTCCGCATGGCCGGCTTCTCATAATAATTGATCAATATATCATAATAGGATGTAAGCTTTCCCATTTCGTCCCGCTTCTTTTCAATAAGCTCAAACTCTTTCTTATTGTTCTCAAGCGTGATCCCCCTGTCATCCTTCAAGAGATCTCTGTAATCCTGGATAAAGATCTCGCAGTCAAAGGCCATTTTAGCCATCCTGTAATTTTCCCTGAACTTCGGGGATCTGACAGTCTCCGAAAAGCTGGCAAATTCAAAATTCGACATATCATACTTTAAGATCATGTCAAAGCACTCTTCCATAAGTCTGACCTTAGCCTCCTTTTCCCGTTTTGAGGCTCGCTCAGCTTCTTTTTTGACGCTCTTATCAAAAAGATCTGTCCTGAGGACTCTATAGGTCTCAGAACTCCTGATAATATTCGTATAAACACCGCCCTTGGCCTCCATCAGGGAGAAAGCCACCATCTCCGTAGTACGGTCCACATTGTTTTTACCGTGCTCTTTTTTGAGTATCCTGCCAAAATGAGTAATTTCATATTCCATGCTGCCAAGCCCATGTACGGCATGAGTAAGGGACCTGGTATCCACGGCAATATCACTCATATCCTGTTTGCCTCTTCGAAACTCCACTTTAGGCCTGTTTATCAGATCTAAGATCGTATCTTCCTTTTTCAGCAACTCTTCGTTTAATGACACTGCAGCAGATGCTGTCTTAAGCTTTTCCAGATTATCTGCCATGTAGGCCCTTGTAGCTACAACTGCCCTGTACCTCTTTTTATGCCAGGGCCAGAAAGGCTCACCGCGACTGATATAGATATCGCAATTCCTAATGCCTTCTTCCATCTTCTCCCTGGCCAGATTGATCTTATCCTCCCGCTCAAGCGCGTATCCCATAGGTTCCCCCAGGATCCTGTCTATCTCTTTTACACTCTCCTTTACAGCAACCATTTTTGCACTGTCTCCGAGGAGTTTTTCCATATTGATGAGCTGGAAATTAGAGTTTCTCTGGACACGAAACTTAAGGCTTTGTCTTTCTTCCACAGGAATCTGTAAAATACTGGCGTTTTGCAAAAGTTCCTCTATCTGGGCATTCTCCTGAATGGCGCTTTGAACCGTGTGATACTGTTGCATCTCGGGAGACATGGTTGCCTGTTCATTATCTGCCAGCCGGACATCAGTGCGGAATTCCTGAGTTTTTATCTCTTCATATTGTCTTTTTAATTCTTCTTTGTGGATGGCTTGATCACTCATGCCTTCTCGTCCCCCTTTCCTTTCAGCTGCTTATAATCACTTGTATGCGCCGTAAGGATCATTCCGCATTCTGCCTGTCCAAAGATCTTCTCAAGCATATCATTGTCTTTTTCGTCCACGGCCTTTATAAATACATTCTTGTCTTTTCCGTACTTTTTCTGTGCCGCAGCATGAGCCGAAATGATAAGAGCTGATGCATCTTCATCACTTCCCGCACAAAAAACCGTAGGTATCAAAAGTTCTCCCGTATTTTGCACAATGATCCCACCGTAGGGTTCTCCGGAATCTTCATACAAAAAGCTGATATCCGGATCCACAAGCCCCGTCATCTCCTCCTTGGGATGAAGGGTTTTTGTCTCCGGGTATCTAAGGAGTTTTTTATAAACCTCAGCTCTTTCCTTTTTAGGAATATCAGAAAAGGCGACCGGTTTTTTCAGGTCCTTAACATCCTGCTTAAAAAACTTGCTTCTGCCGATCCCCTGCAGCGTAAGCATCCTGTTTCCGTAATACCCACTGTCGGACTCAAAAAGCCGCTCCGAGAAATAATCGTAAGCCGATTCATCAAGTCCCTCTCTTATCATTTCAAAGGGAATTGCCGCAGAAATCTTTTTTACCTTTGCCTTCTCCGCCATATCAAAGACCTTAAGAAGGAGCTCATCTCCATAGCGATTACCCTGATGATCCGGGTGAACTGCGATCCAGTCGATGGTAAGCCTGTCACTGCAGAGCATACCGATGAGAAGGGCTGCAACCTCTGACTCCTCACCCTCGCTCACAATTCCGCCAAGAGCAAAGGCATAGGAGTCCTCCAAAATGCTCCACATCCCGAAAGGATCCAGGTCCTTAAAAAGCTCAGCATCTTCTCTGTCTAATCTTACGATCCTCATACATTACCCCTTTTCCTCTTCTTTCTCTACCGGATTAAGCTTAGGCTTCTCTTCTTCAGGCTCATAAGTATAGGTATTGGCCTCATCCTCGTAATTCATCACCACCAGATGGTTGTACGGGATGTTGACGTTGTGATCATCGAATAGGATCTTGACCTCACGAAGCAATGCCCTGACAACTTTTTTGCGCTCAGAAGGTACTGTATATACCTTGATACGCAGGGTAACACAACTTTCGTCCAGAGAACTGATCCCATCGTATTTGGGCGGAGCCAGAAGGCCGCTTACGTTCTCTGCCATCCTGGGCAGTTCTTTTACCATAAGCTTTTCCACTTCCCGAATATCTGTCTCATAGGAAATGGAGAACAATACAACCTCCTTGGCCACGTCTCCGCTGCAGTTTATGATATCTCGCAGAGACGAGTTGTTGAAGATCTTGGTGTCTGAATGATAGGTCACTTTGGTAGAGCGAATACCTATCTCCTCAACCGTACCTTCCCAGTCATCTATAATGAGGTAGTCGCCGATCTTGAAGGTGCCTTCAAAGATGATAAAGATCCCGGCAATAATATCATTGACCAGATCCTTGGCTCCGAAGCCTATCATCAGGGACAAAACACCTGCCGAAGCCCACAGTGTCTTGGTATCTACTCCAAACTTTGCCAGGCCCACGTATAAAAAGCCCAGGGCGCATCCGTATTTTAATGCATTACGGATCAAAAGAAAGATAGTTTCTTTTCTCAGGTCCGAAATCTTTGCCACACGGTACAGGATCTGATTGATAAGCTCCTGAAATACATAGAGTACGCAAAACAGATACAGACAATATGAGAATGAAAACAGACTGATCCCCGGCTCCCAGTTTCCCAAAAGCACATAAGTGAATCCGTCCAGATTGCCACCCGTCCCGATCATGGTTATCACAAAGATCTCAAACAGCACCAGGAAGGTGGAAAGGATCAGCAATATCCTGTAAATTATGCCTCCCGCACGCATCTCGGGCGTCTGCTCATCCTTTGGAATGGAGCTTTGCTTTTTCCAACGATTCTCAAAGCCTTCCTTCTCACGGGATCTGATCATGCCCTTCAGCCTGCGGATGATACCACGTTTCTCGGCTTCTTCACTGCTCTCTTCGATCTCATCAGCAGCTTCTGCCTTTTTAGCATCTTCAGCCTCCTGTGCCAAAAGCACCTTGCTATATCCAAACATTGAAACAAGGGCAATGAGCAAAAATACTCCCGCACAATAAAGGGCAAGTTTTGCGGATACATCACGGGAAGATGTGTTATCCGACGCCCTGCAGATGGGCATCAGGTACATATCTTCCGATTCACAGATGCCTCCGTAATAGGTAAGTCCGTTGATGTTAAAAATGCCGTTGAAATTATCTTTTATCTTTTTCTCACTAATGCCCAGATCACTGATACTTGTTTTTTTATACCCCAGCCCCGTAGTGGCAACTATCTCCATTGTGTCCTTATCAATAGCCAGAGCATATTGAGGCAGTCCTATTACCAGATTGTCAAGTACAGTCTGAACGCCGATGGGAGCCAGAAGCCGGTTTCTAAGGTCCGGATCTATAGCTATCTGAACAAAGCCATCTGCCAGATCGTTCTCATCCCTGATACTGACACCCACATACTGCATCTCGTCACCGGCAGACTCATCCTCTTGTACATCCTGGATCACATATTCCGTGCCATCCAAAAGAGTCCTGAAGGCGTAGGACTGATCCTCCTCATTCTCACTTATGACAAAATGATCATAGGGCGAGTTTGTGACCTCAACCTTTCCATTCTTGTCGAAAACATAAATGTATCTGACTCCCAACTCATCTGCATATTTTGCCAAATCTGCTCTGGTAACGTTGTCCCTTCCTTGGGATAAAACAAGCTGAGTAGCCAAACGGCACTGGTCCAGATACTGTTCATCCAGCCAGTCAGAGAGTTCTTCTCTATATTCCTTGTATGTGTTTAACGTCTCTACCGCAACCTGAGCATGCTCATTCATTGTGGCAATGTCACCCGTCATGTTCTGCATAGTCTGATAGTACCAGGTGACTACAAACATGAGGACTGTAGCCAGTGCGGCGTAAGACAGGATCTTTCTTCGGAAAACCTTTTTTTCATCCTTATGCCATGCCAGGCAAAAGCCTGCATAGCGCACTAATACCCAAATAACCGCGAAGAAAATGAGTGTGGTGATAATGCATCTTACGATCACATAGGTCAATACTTCGTCCAGAGTTACCCCACATATAATATAGGTATCTCTGTATGCGAAAACGCTTCCCAGTATTCCCGCGTCCAGCATATCCAGGCTAAGCCCGGACTCCCCTTTCATATCAAGAAATGATTTCGGGAAAAACAGATGAAAGTTATCGGAAGCATCACTTTCGATCATGTTTGGATCCAGCTCCTCGATATCCGGGATGTCATCCGTATCTATACCATCATCGGCAGGATACAGCCCATCACCAACAAACTTCTCATCCGGATGAGCCAATATGGAAAAGTCCTCGCTTGATATAACGACCACGTGTCCTTCTCTGCCCACGCGAAGACCGGTTACCCTCTTCATCCAGGAAAGGGTATTGCCTATGACAGACTCCAGATCCTCTGTTTCACTCGGACGTAATATGGCATCGCTGTTGTTTTCGTATACCGTCTGTCGGCTTTTTTCCAGGTTTGAACTAACCTCCCGCAGGGCCTCTTCGTTTTCCTGAAGCTGCGGCAGGATCCTGGACACCTGGATCATGGCTCTGTTTACCTGCGGTACCACTCGATCTTCCAGATCATCAAAATAATAGATCATGGAAAGATAGGCAAACACTGCCGTTGCCACCACCAGTACGATATACATGATTACTTTGGTAATTCTTTTTCTAGCTTTCACCTGACACCTTTTCCTTTTTGACAAGGCCCGGCAATATGCCGGGCCCAAGCAAACTACATCATCTTCCCAAAGAATTCCCGGACAGGCTCATCCGTTCTGGAAGCGAAACTTGTCTCCACCTCTATCCCCTCCTCACCGGCATCCTCGGTAATAAGGGACATATACCTATTTGCCATGGAACGGTCCAAAGCCTCGGACACAACCAAAAACTTTCCATTGTTAAGCCTGACTGTGCTGGAGTCCTCCGGTATCCATTCCTTAAGGATAGATGCCATCTTCAGAGAATCACCCCTGGGCGTAAAGCTTATGATACTGCAGCCCTTATCTTTGTCCTGATCGTAGTAATGATATAAAACCTTCAGATACTTTTCCGTGAAAAATCCCGTTTCCGGATCCATAAATGCAAATCGCCTGAATATGAAAAACCAGATCAGAAAAAGGCCTACGGTAAAGAATATGGACTGAACCCGGCTAAGGTAGTTCCTGTCAAAATACATGCCAAACACGAAGCAGATCACGGTGGGTGTGATCACCACGTAATTCGGGATCTTCACACGCTTCTTTTCTTTTAACACCAGATAGTAGGCAAATATGTAATAGAATGCCATGATACCTTTGGCGATCCATTTTAAAATGGTGGTAATATACCAGCCAATGTTTCCATATGTTTCCTGGTACTGTTCCGGGAGCATTCCAATGAAAAAACCATTGTAGAAAAGACGGGAGCAGGCAATAAAAGCGACCGCGATCCAAAAAGGGATCATAATATATTTATAGTCCCGTTTAATAACATCATTACTCTGGTGCAGGGAATACTCCACAAAAAGCAGCCACTGTCCCACCAATAGGAGCGAGCTAACATCGATCAAAACCCAACTCCAAAAGATGAGCGGAGTACCTTCATTAGTTCCCATTCTTAACATTTCTTCATAATAGACGATATCGCAGATCGAAATGATGGCCGTCAAAACGCACATTCTCATGAACATCCGCATTTCACGCACCTTGTGCTTATTGGTGGCCGCCCATATCGCCATGGAACCGATCAGGATCAAAGCTATGACATTGATAATTATATTCCTGTTAAATGTAAGAATCTCATTTGCTGAATTAACCATAGCTTACTCCTCCCGTTTCCCTGACATGGCAGGCTCACCCTTTTTCCCGGGAAAAAGCTTATTTACCATGGCCTTAACTTTGTCATTTCTCCTGCGGATCAGCACCTTGCTGTCGGGATGCTTTTCTGCTGCCCTGCCTATGGAGTATATCATCATATAGGCCAGATCCTTGACGCTGTCGGGACCAGTAGCACAATACAAAACGGGCCTAAGTATTCCAGAAGGAAACTTGTGGACCAACAAAAAGCCGTTAACTTTGTTATCGGTAATAACATAACATGACACGTCCTGCTCAAACCAGGTCTTGGGGATATAACTCAGATCCTCCATAGCACTTACATCATTTTTGAAAAGGATCTTCATGATGCCCTGGTGATAGGATTTAATATCCAGCTCAGCTATGCTTTTGATATAGCTCGGCGGCTTTTTCTTCATCAAGGGAATTGCCGCAAGCTCGGACACCGTCAACATAACGTCACTGCCCTCTACAGATGAAATATCAAAACCCAGGCCCCCAAGGGCATCGCCAACCTCTTTATCTAAAGCGGTAATCTCAAAAAAAGACCTGACTACTTCCTCGTCCACTGCCTGATCATGGTATTCCTTAAGCAGGTCCTCCAGACTGCCCAGATCATCAGCATATACACTCTCTATGCATGCCTCTGTATCGCCATCTTTTTCCACGGAACGCAATTCCCATATCATTGCAGACTGAACGCCGCCGTCATCATCATGACACGCCAATCCGCGATAATACATGCGCTCCATGTTTTCTGCCACATCCTCACTTATGATAGAAGAATATTCTTCTATATTATCTTCCATGATTTCTTTGATATTCATGTAGATCCCGCCTTTTTATCTTCCACGTTTTTTGATCTTCTTCATTATGCCACGCACCATCCGGGTAAACCGGGACAGGGGCATAGTCTGGACAATAACATGTCCGGGTCCGGTAACGTGGGTATTGAAAAGACCTTCTCCGCCGAAGATGATATTTTTCAATCCTTTGACCATCTTTGCCTTAAGCTTGCAAGTTGCGTCCATCATAACCAGATAACCGGTATCAATGATCAGTGTCTCTCCCTCTTCCAGATCGTATTCTACCGCGCCGCCATCGATCTCCAAAAGTACATCTCCGGTGCCCTTCATTTTGTTCATGACAAAACCTTCTCCACCAAAAAGACCGGACTTAAGCTTTTTCTGGAAGAACATGGAAAGATCCGCACCATCATCCATAGCCAAAAATGAGCCCTTCTGAACAAGTATGGGCTTATCCGGAGTAAGAGAAACCTTCCTGATCTCGCCGGGTGAATGAGCTGCTATGGAAATGATACCGGGTCCATCCTCAGCCACATATCGGTTCAGAAAGATCGACTCACCGGAAATCCAACGCCCAAACATCTTAAACAGTCCTCCACCTGTATTGGTATACATCTTGAGCCCGCCGTTAAACCATGCCATGGCGCCTGACTCACACTGTACAGCCTGCCCCTGCTCCAACTCAACTATTGCTACAGGAAAACTTCCACCCATGATCTCTGCTTTCATAATTCTCTCCTTCTAATCAAACATGTTACTGAGTCTCGCGTCCATGGTCTCATAATCCGACCTATTCTCATGCTCCTCCTGAACCTCTTCAAACATCTCGACCTCATCCGTGATGATCGCATCTATATCAGAGTCCTGGAACTTGTTCATGTTCTCTCTGGTATTGACCGTCCATACCACCGCCACCTTGTTTGCCGCATGTACAAGGCCGATGGTAGCATCCGTAGCGATCTCCTCCTCCATGATGAGCAGGTCACAATTGAGATTCGCGATATTTCCAAGTCCTGCGAAGAACAGCGTACCTGTCATGAGTTCGGGATAATGAGTCTCGGTATAATCTATGATGTTGTAGTCCAGGGAGATGATAGCCACGTCATCCACCATATCCCGTTCTTTTATCATACGGGCCACATCATCCGCCTCCTGCTGGTCGGCGGTAGCACCCTTGAACTCGATAAAGAGTCTGGTGCCGCTATCCTTGGTAACATCCAATAGTTCCTCTAAAGTAGGAACCTTGAGTTTTTGACCGTTGCCGGTAGTGTCTTTTATCTCAAGCTGCATGATCTCATCCAGGGTCATGTCCTTGGGCGCTTTTGCTACCCCTGTCAACCTCTTGAAATCATTATCATGGTTAATAATATAGTAGCCATCCAGAGTCCTGTGGATATCCGTTTCACTTCCGTAGCATCCGTGTTGCACCGCAAGCTCAAGACCCTCTACGGAATTCTCCGAAGCCATGGTACCGCCGGTCCTGTGGGCGATACACTTTACGGGTTCCTCCTTGGGGATCATCTGATTATATAACAATCCCACTCCGATCGAGAGGATAAACAATGCCACTATGATCACAACACTGGACACTACTTTACCGATATAACGTTTCCTCTTGGGACGCTCTAAGTATTCCTCAAAATCACCCCTGGTAAATTCAAAGTAAAACTTTGTGAACCTGAGCATGATGTAGGTACCTGTCAAAAGCACCACTATGGTATTGATGTACTTACCAACAATGATGGCAATAGCGGATGCTATACGATAGGCCAGGATCTCTTTCTCCATGTCGGTCAGGCTTGCGCCCGAAAAAACATCAATATAATAATTCTTGGGAAGGGTCTGTCCTACATCATCTCCGACTCCCACCAGGAAAACATTAAACAGGAAATTGACTGCCACCTGTATCAGGGCACATACGATAAATACCTTGATCATGCCCTTGATCAGCGTCCATTTGTTTTTCTTGATCAACTCAACGGATCTTTTCATACCCTCTGCCGGGGTCATGTCGTCTATCAGAACCGCATGTAATGTAAAGATCCCCCGGAAACCAAACCACACCAGGACAATTATAACTGCCAAATACGCTGCGGCATACAGCGGCGTGGCAACTACAACATCCATTATAAAATTCGGTATGTGAAACTGCTCGGTCAGGCTTATGGAAAAGCCCATTCCGCAGAGGGGAACGGCAATGAAAACATACAATAATACTCCGATGCCTACAGGATTGAAGAACTTTTTGATGGATGAAAAAGCCCGCTTCAGCTCACGCTTCGCCCCGGCACTATTACCCTGAAGGATATCGTCACACAGACACACCTGAGCAAAAAGTTCCACCACGATAAAGTAGACGACGACCATTATACCTATGAGTAAAAGTACCGGGAATCGCCAACTGAGAAGTAACCCCTTAATGTTCGCAGTGGTCACCGCAACACCATCAACCGTGGCAATGGCTGCAACCGGACCCTTTAAAAGGTACATGGGAATTGCCGTAACGATGGTTATTATAAACTGAAAGCTCCACATCTCAGGAAGCGCCTCGTATACCAGCCTGCCATAACCTACTTTTTTCTGTCCCATCGGTTCTTTGTTTTTACTCACACCGGCCCCCCTCTATTGCATAAGCATCATATGTTCAGAAAATTGTGCATTCTACACAAAACTTTCTGTCAATAACCGCAAAGTAATGTAATTATTTTACACTTTCGGCTCCCATCATGTCAAGAATATACCTCATGCGACACAAAAAAACACCCCGCGGAAAACCACGGGGTGAAGCTTGATAAAATTATTCGCTTTTAAAGCTTATTCGTACTCCTCTTCTACATCGGGTCCGATGTACTCTGAAGAACCGAATCCAAGGATCAGTGTAAAGATAGGGCTTAAGAAGATAAGACCCAGTGTAAATCCAACACCATGACCAAATGATTTTGAAAGCTTATGAATATCAATGATGCCGATAACAGCTGCAGCCAGTGTAAAGACACATCCGAGAATAAGAAGAATGGTATTGTCCTGAGCTATAGAAGCAAGAACTCCTCCGACAACGGCTGAACCAAGCATGATCCAAAACATAGATGCCTTCCAAGAGATCTTGAAAATAATATAAGTGTTAAGGATCGGAATGATCGACATCCATCCGGGCTCATCTGCCTTGGTGAAAATCTTCCAGTTTGCGATAACCAGGATGATGTACCATACGATACTGATCACTGAGTAAACCAATAAACCCGCAAGAATTGCATTAACAAGACCTTCCATTACTATACCTCCTGTAATTTCATTGGTTAATGAGTATCTCTGCGATTAATTATATCGTACTTGTATACATAATACAACCGTTTTGTTTTTTCCAACTTTTTCATTGCAATACACTTTTTCAATCTTATAAAATATCTTAAAACCTGTTATAACTTATCAACCAAGTTTCATATCGCCGTCCTTGACCCACTCAAGCTTGCGGCCGATCATATCAAAAGCAAGTGAAAAGATTGCAGGAAGAACAAATGATATAAGAATAAGTCCGACCCAATCCATGGGCGTAACAGCTGCTTTAACACCTGAAGCCACATCTGCTGACCATCCGGTTGCTACACCGATCTGTCCTACGAGTCCGCAGGTTCCCATTCCTGAGGAAATAGCCGGGCCATTCATCTGAAGATGGAATACACAGGTTGCAATAGGTCCTGTGATAGCAGAAGCCAGTGTAGGTGCTACCCAGATCTTGGGATTTTTGATGATGTTGGGCATCTGAAGCATTGAAGTTCCGATACCCTGCGAAATGAGACCGCCAAAACCGTTGTCCCTGAATGAGATTATAGCAAATCCTACCATCTGTGCACAACATCCTGCTACTGCCGCACCTCCGGCAAGTCCGGTAAGGGACAAAGCCGCACAGATGGCTGCTGATGATATAGGAAGTGTAAGTGCCATTCCAACCAGAACAGCTACTATAATTCCCATAAGGAAGGGCTGAAGCTCCGTTGCCCACATGATAGCCTGTCCAAGAGCCATAGCCGCCTTACCAAGGGCCGGTGCGATAAGCCATGACAAAAAGATACCCACACCGATAGTAACAAGTGGTGTTACAAGGATATCGATCTTAGTCTCCTTAGAAACAGCCTTGCCGATCTCCGAAGCAATGATCGCTATAAAAAGCACAGCCAGAGGGCCGCCTGCTCCGCCGAGAGCATTTGCCGCAAATCCAACGGAAACCATGGAGAAAAGCACAAGGGGCGGACACTTAAGAGCGTAAGCTATTGCCACTGCCATGGCAGGACCGCTCATAGCCATTGCAAGGCCGCCAACTGTGTATGTCACATCTCCTACTGTTGCTACCGGATTAGTAAGAAATGGTACTGCAAACTGGGTGCCGATGGTGTTGATGATGGTGCCGATGAGCAGGGATGCAAAAAGGCCCTGGGCCATGGCGCCAAGCGCGTCTATAAGATAACGCTGTACTGAAATCTCAATGTCTTTACGTTTTAAAAATTCTTTCATTTTCTATTCCTATACCGGCAGATCGATCACATAATACCCTTGGCGACACGCTTTCGCTCTTATTTTTCTCGTCACGTTACATAACGTGGCAAAGAACGCCACGTAAGTAACGACGGAAAACAAAGGTCGCTATGGGTATCATGTGATCAATCCACCTATCTACAAATACATAATCACTAAAGGTTCAAATCATTATTCTTCCAACGCAGTTACAGAAATGTTCAGTTCGTCCAGCTGTGCCTGCGTAACTTCTCCGGGTGCACCCATAAGGATGTCCTGAGCATTTTTGTTCATAGGGAAAGGAATGATCTCTCTTATGGTGTCAACGCCTGCCAGAAGCATTACCATACGGTCCACTCCGGGAGCGATCCCTGCATGAGGCGGTGCTCCGTAGGTGAAAGCATTGTACATGGCAGGGAACTTTGCCTTAACATCATCCTCGCCCAGGCGAACAAGTTCAAATGCCTTGATCATGATCTCGGGATCATGGTTTCGTACTGCACCTGATGAAAGTTCAATGCCGTTGACTACCAGATCGTACTGATCTGCCATGATGGAAAGAGGATCGATCTCGCCGCGTTCAGCCTTGAGGAGGACATCAAGTCCGCCAGTAGGCATGGAGAAAGGATTGTGGCAGAACTCAAGCTCACCGCTCTCCTCACCTATCTCATAAAGAGGGAAATCAACTATCCAGCAGAACTCATACTTTTCACGATCAATATGGTTTTCAAGCTTACCACCAAAGGTCTTGATGACAACACCTGCCGTCTTCTGAGCCTCTCCCAAAGTACCTGCGGAAAGAACTACCAGTGTATCCTTTTCAAGTCCGAGTTCGGACACGACCTGATCCTTGATGGGAGTAACGAACTTGGCAATGCCGCCAACGATTTCCATATTCTCATCTACTCTGAACCAGTAAGGCTTACGTCCGGCTACTACTTCCACCTCTTCACAGGTCTTATCAATAAACTTCCTGCTCTCGTGGAAATCACTGATCACAACTGCCTTAACCGTATTGCCTGCAAAAGGCTCAAATCCGATATCGGACATAACACCTGACACATCACTTACCGTAAGGTCGATACGAAGATCCGGCTTGTCAGTACCATACTTCTCCATGGACTCCGCAAAAGGTATCCTGACAAAAGGTGCCTTGGAAGCGGTATCGTAGGTTCCGTACTTTGCAAAAACAGGAGGAAGAACATCCTCGATAATGGCAAATACATCATCCTTGGAAGCAAAAGCCATCTCCATGTCCAGCTGATAGAACTCACCGGGGCTTCTGTCTCCTCTGGCATCCTCATCCCTGAAGCAGGGTGCGATCTGGAAGTATCTGTCGATACCTGAGGTCATGAGCAGCTGCTTGAACTGCTGAGGTGCCTGAGGCAGTGCGTAAAACTTACCCGGATGTTTTCTGGAAGGAACCAGATAATCCCTTGCTCCCTCGGGTGAAGAAGCTGTAAGGATGGGAGTGGTGATCTCCAAAAAGTCATGCTCTATCATTGCGGAACGAAGCGCTGCGATCACGTTGGATCTGAGTTTGATGCGCTCCTTCATAAGCGGATTGCGAAGATCGAGATAACGGTACTTAAGTCTTGCCGTCTCGTCCGCTTCCGTACTTCTGTTGATCTCAAAGGGAAGCTCGTTGTGCCTGTTGGCTCCGAGAACGGTGATCTCGGTCGGAACGACCTCTATCTCACCTGTGGGAAGCTTGTCATTTTTGGCGCTTCTCTCACGTACCGTTCCCTTGACCTGAATGGTCGATTCCTTGGTGATGGACTTGACCTTGGAGATGATATCCTCGGTCTCCGCAACGAGCTGTGTAGTACCGTAAAAGTCACGGAGTACTATGAATCCCAGTCCGCTTCCTACCTCTCGGAAATTCTCCATCCACCCGCAGAGTGTTACTTCAGCTCCTGCATCGGCAAGTCGAAGCTCTCCGCACGTATGTGTTCGTGATTGCATTTTCTACTCTCCTATCTGTTAAATACCTCAATGATATTATCATATCCCTCAGCCGCCAGCAGTTCCTTCTGGTGCTTTTTGTTCTTGTTCATACGAACCACCAGGACACTCTCCCCTGCCGCTCTCTTGTCAGCAGCCTCCTTCATAACCTCTGAAAGTTTTTCGGGAGTATATCCCTTTTCGATCAAATATGCTGTCTTCGAAGAGGTTCCGGGAACCACAAAATCCTGTTCCAAAAGAAGCAGGATGATACGCTCAAATCCTATTGAAAAACCGCAGGCCGGAACATCTTTGCCGGAAAAGTTTCCGATCATGTGGTCATATCTTCCGCCGCCACCGCAGCTTCCTCCAAACTCGGGAATGGCGATCTCGAAAATTGTGCCGGTGTAATATCCCATACCACGGACCAGAGTAGGATCAAAGACCAGTTCAAAATCTGCTGCCTTAGCCGCATTAACTGCCTCTGCTATTTGACACATACTCTCTGTCACGCCCTCCTCGAGGCAATCTCCCAGTTTATCCGAAAGCATGCTCATGGCAGAAGCCGTATCTCTCACGTCAGCAAGAAGATCAAAGAGCTCAGTGTACTTTTCCACACTATCCGAAGACAACCCCATCTCCACAAGTTCCTGTTTAACGCCCTCAAGGCCTATCTTATCCATCTTGTCGAGAGTGATGAAAACACCGTCCCACTTATCCTCAGGGAAGCCGGCGTAAGAAGCCATAGCCTTGAGGATCCTTCTCTCATTGAGTCTTATCTCAAATCCTCCGAAGCCCAGCTTGCCAAGGGTCGTAGTTGTAGCTGTAATAAGCTCGATCTCTGCAAGATTGGTAGGCTCACCAAGGATGTCGATATCACACTGGGTAAACTGTCTGTAACGACCGCGCTGAGGTCTGTCAGCTCTCCATACGCTTCCTATCTGAAGAGCCTTAAAGGGGCTGGGAAGCTCATTTTCGTGATTGGCATAAAATCTTGAAAGAGGAACCGTAAGATCATACCTCATACCGTAATCTACTACGTCTGCCTCCTCATGAGCATCATTGAGGTTTAATTTTTCTCCTCTTTTTAAAACCTTAAAAATAAGCTTTTCATTTTCGCCACCCTGCTTGTTGGTAAGATTAGCGATGTTTTCCATCGCCGGGGTCTCAATGGGGGTAAATCCGAAGGACCTGTAGGTGTCTTTGATCACGCCGGTGACGTAATCCCTTATTTCCATCTCTCGTGGAAGGATGTCCTTCATGCCGTTAACGGGTTTCTTCGAAAGTGCCATACATACTCCTTAACCATGGTAGTGGGCAGAACGGTGATCGTCCTGCCCACTGAAACTCATATATTATTTATTTGAAAAAACTGAAATGATCAGTGTTTTCTAAATCCTAGTTCTCAGCCGCACCCTGAACATCAGTCTCATGAACCTTGAAGTATTCAACGTTGGCCTGAAGTGCCTCAGCGATGCTCTTAAGGTCATTAGCCTGCTCAACAACTGACTCCATGTTGCTGTTAAGCTGCTCCAGTGAGGCGGATGTCTCCTCGGTAGATGCTGCATTCTGCTCTGAAATGGATGACAGTGACTCAACGGAGTTCATAATGGAATCCTTGTTGCTGTTGAGTGACTCAACCAGTTCAACGATGCTGCGGTTGCCCTCTTCTGTCTCACGAAGAAGTCCAAGCATCTCATCGAAGGATGCGATCATCTCCTGAAGTGCTGCAGACTCATTGGAAGTAGCTTCCTTGATGTTGCCTGTAAGCATCTTGTTGTTTTCGGAAAGAGCGGAGATCTTGGAAAGCATCTCTGTGATCTCCTTAGCTGTCTGATCAGACTGCTCTGCCAGCTGCTTGATCTCATCCGCAACAACCGCGAATCCCTTGCCGGCCTCACCTGCTCTCGCTGCCTCAATGGAAGCATTGAGTGAAAGAAGGTTGGTCTGGGATGCAATAGCGATAATGGCATCTGCCGCCTCAGAAATCTGAGAAACAACCTCTGCGGTAGCACTTACGGACTCGGCAACTTCACCTGCCATAGCGTCTGTCCGCTCATCTGCAACCTTAAGGTCTGCCAACTGCTTCTGTACGCCCTCAGAATTCTCATAAACCGTACGGCCCATGTCGAGGTTGTTCTTGGCAGCATCAAGTACCTGCTCAACTGAGGTACCCATATCAACTGTGATATGTGAAGTCTCCATAACATCCTGTGCCATGGAAGTAGCTCCGCTTGCAAGATCACCAACTGCTGAATTGATGTCGTTGGTCATCCTCTGGCTGTCGGAAATACGTGTCTCTGTCTGGCTTGCACGCTCATCAACATCCTGAGCATGTCCGATAACCTGAAGCAGTGATTCCTGAAGCTTCTGTCTCATGGACTCAAGAGCATCCATGATAAGCAGGAAGTCCTTGATAACCGTATGAGCGCGAACCCTGGTAACAAAATCTCCGTCTGCAAGACGACCGATAGACTTCTGGATCCTGACAATACTCTGTGAAATAAGAGTGGAAATATAGATAGCCAGTCCCAAAAGGATGAGTGCAACTATACCGAAGATAATAGCCGAACGGATGATGGTGCCTCTGATGCTTGCCTCTAAACCAGCTTTCTTGTCTACTGCCCATGCATCAGCGATATCGCTCATCTCGGAAAGATACTCACGGGTAGGTTCAAAAGCCTGGGAGTATGTTCCCCAATCTCCTGAATCGGTCTTAAGGTCATATATGCCCTCCCACTCATCAAGAGCCGCCATAAAGGCGTTGTGGAGGGTCTCGTAATTGTTGCCACTGTCCAGGGTCTTCTGTGTGTAGATCGTAGGATCTACCTTGCATATATCTGCCGCACTTTGAACCCTCTCCCTAACCTGAGCCAGGTTGTCGTCATAATCTGCAATGAATGAATCCAACGTAGCCTGATCTACAAACCCCGAATCCTTCAGGTAGTAAAAGTTAAGCGCAGCTGTGTAGGACTGATAAAAGTCTCTGTCTGCATTAAGTAGTATAGTTCCGATCTGATACAGGTTCTCGTAGTAGATACTCTCACTTTCCTCTGCAACATCAGACATCTCTTTGCTGAAAATTGCGATACTCAGAACCAAAGCAACGATAAGCGGTACGATCAAGATAAGAAGTGTTGCTCTCATGGTAAGCTTAAGATTCTTCATTAGACTTTCTCCTTCCCTTTTATATATTCATTTAAAACTATCCTTTATTCTACCAAACCTACCTCCTCATTTCAAGAAAATCATGCGTTTTCTGTCTTCCATTTCCTCTATTCTTTTTATGTATTCATCAATGTTTTTGACATTTTCGCAGCGCCTACTCTGCCAGGATCCCATCTCATTGTCATAATACATCTTTCGGCTGGCCGCTCCGGCTCCTACTGCCATGATATCATGCCATTGTTCCATAATGAGCATATTGTAAAGTCCTTCTTTTCCGGGGATGGCATATCCGGTGTTTTCAAGGTTTCCCGCCATGTTTTTCTGGCGATAGAGATAGTATGGCTCCATCCCCATTTTTTCGGCGGCTCCTCTGGCAACCGCCATAATGCCGTCACCGTTGCGGTAAGTATAATTTCTCCACTCATCCCACTGAAGGCTGAGTCTGGATTTTGTCTTCATGGCAAGGGAATGTACTGTCAGATTCTCGGGAGAAAGATTTATGATCTCATCAGCAGTATGCCTCACATCATCTATGGTCTCCTCGGGCAGGCCCAGGATGATATCCGTATTGATGTTATCTATCCCTATCCTTCTGGCCGTTTCAAAAGCCCTGACGATATCCTCCGTGGTATGTCTTCTTCCTATGAGATCCAGAGTCTTCTGGTTCATGGTCTGCGGGTTGATGGACAGCCTTCCGATGCGGTAGCCTGCTGCCTCCCATCGCTCCTTAATAGCCAAAAGCTTTGCCTCATCTATACTGTCGGGCCGGCCCGCCTCCACCGTCCATTCCCGAAGATGAGAAAGATCAAAGTTTTTGATGATATGATCCATGATATACGAGATACCCTCGGCAGAAAGCGACGTAGGTGTCCCTCCTCCGAAATATACGGACACCAGCCGCTTATGGCGCATCATATCACAAGCTGCTGTGAGTTCTGCCTTTAGAGCCTCTATATAGGCTTCCACTCTTCCCGAGAATTCCGATATCGGACTAGATGCAAAGGAACAGTAAAGGCATATGGTGGGGCAAAAAGGTACTCCCACATACAGGCTATAGGTCTCATTCCTGTCTATATCCGTAAGAAGTGAAGCCTCCTTTTTTGCAACAGAAAGAGCCACCCCGGTCTTTTCATCCGAAACCAGATACTCACTTTGCAAAAGAGTCTTTATATCCTCCTCTTTTTTCCCTTCCATCATGGCTGTCAGCGCCAGCTTGACAGGACGTATCCCGGTAAGGGCTCCCCAGGGAAGATCTTTTCCTGTTTCCTGTGAGAGCATGTGATAAAGGCTGCGCTTGATCCTGTTCTTAAGTTCGATCCGCTCATCACTCCATGGTATGGAATCTACCGCGGGCTTTTCTCCCTCCCACTTCAAAGTGACGCTGCTTCCCTCATCAAATGTAACAAACAGCTTCTTTTGAGGATCTTCTGCGCCTGCTGCCTCATCCGTTCTTATCTCCACCTTTTCAGACGGAAAAAAAGCCCGCACAAGCGGGCCTATATCATTTTCGAAATCAAGGCTGTTAAAAATGATCTCTATCATACGTAATAATTATTTTCCTTTTCAAATCCTATGGTGGTGGTCTCATTATGTCCCGGGAAAACCTGGGTCTCATCCGGTAGCACAAAAAGCCTGTCCCTGACAGAAGCTACCAGCGCACTCATACTGCCTCCCGGCATATCGGTCCTGCCGACAGACTGGCAGAAAAGAGTATCTCCGGAAAAAAGCAGCCCCTCCTCCGGAAAATAATAGCAGCAGCCACCGGCCGTATGTCCGGGGGTAAAGATGACTTTGATCTCAAATCCCGCCAGATGAAGTATCTCATCGTCCTTTACAAAAACATCTGCCTTGTAAGTACGATTTCCTACTCCGAATAATCCGGAAACATTGAGCATGGGATCCCCCAGGGTCTCCCTGTCCTTCTCATGGATATACACAGGGATATCATGATCAAAAGCGGCCTTAAGTGCTTCCACACCGTCCCAATGATCAAAGTGTCCGTGGGTGGTAAGGATGGCAACGGGTTTGTATCCCGCCTCCCTTATCTTGTCTGCCAACGCTGCCCCGGATCCACCGGGATCAACAACAAGGCATTCACCGGATCCCTTATTGGCAATGACATAACAGTTTGTCATGACACTGCCCACAACAAAATGCATTATCTCATGATCTGTCATAATACACTCAGCCCGTCGTCCTCTCTACATCCAGAATGCTCTCAACGGAACGGATGCGCTCAACAAGTGATTTAAGCTCGTCTCTGCTTCCAACTCCAAAGGAGACAACTATGGTAACTACACCTGTCTTAGATGTATGGCTGTTGATAGCCTGGATATCTATACCCTTTTCAGTGAAGATCTTGGAGATGTCCACCAAAAGTCCTGTCCTGTTGTTGCCGTAAATATGGACCGTGGTAAGATATGATCCGCCCTTATGCTCCTGTAAGAACTCAGGCTGCCACTCTGCATCTATAAGGCGGTCCTTTTCATCTCCGGGAAGATTGATAACGTTGATACAGTCTGTCCTGTGGATGGAAACGCCACGTCCCCTGGTCACAAATCCTACTATCTCGTCTCCCGGTACTGGATTACAACACTTTGAAAAACGTACCGAAAGATCCTGGATACCCTTGACCACGATGCCGTTTTTACTCTTGGCGTACTCCTTGTGGTGAAGGTCCACGTCCTTGTCTGCTGCAGCAAGAACATCCTCATCCGTAACCTCGATGGGATGCTCCATCCTGTATGCATCCTGAAGCTTATTGGCAACGGCTCCTTCCTTGAGGCTGCCCTGACCAATAGCAGAAAGCACGGAATTCCAGTCATGGAAGCCGTACTTACGCATGACCCTCTCCTGATACCTGGGCTTGTTAACCAATCCCAAATCAACATTTTTGGACTTGGCACTCTCTGCAAGAAGTTCCTGGCCTCTTGCTATGTTTTCCTCCTTGGAGATGCTACGGAACCACTGGTTGATCTTGGTCTTGGCCTGAGTGGATGCAACGATCTTAAGCCAGTCACGGCTGGGTCCTCTGGAATTCTGGGAGGTGATTATCTCTATCCGGTCACCATTCTGGATATGATACTCGATAGGTACAAGCCGGCCGTTGACCTTGGCGCCGACCATACGGTTACCGACTGCAGAATGGATGCTGTAAGCAAAATCTATAGGTGTGGAACCTGCGGGAAGATTTTTAACATCTCCCGTAGGGGTGAAACAAAATACGGTGTCCGAAAACAGATTCAGGTCATTCTTAAGAAGACTGACAAACTCTCTGTTGTCTGACATGTCCCTCTGCCACTCAAGGATCTGTCTGAGCCAGGAAAGCTTTTCCTCCTCTCCCCTGACGGTAGAGCCCTCGCCGCTCTCCTTGTACTTCCAGTGAGCTGCGATACCGTACTCACTGGTACGGTGCATCTCATAGGTACGGATCTGGATCTCAAAGGGAGTTCCTCCTGGACCTATCAGCGTGGTATGGAGTGACTGATACATATTGGGCTTGGGCATGGCGATGTAGTCCTTGAACCTGCCCGGAATCGGGGTGTAATTCTCATGAATAACGCCCAGTACCGCGTAACAGTCCTTAACATCCTGGACTATGATACGTATAGCAAAAAGGTCATAGATCTGATCCAGAGTCTTGCTCTGGTTGACCATCTTTTTATAAATGGAGAAAAAGTGCTTGGATCGTCCCTCTATCTCGGCCTTTATCCCGGCATCCTCGATATAGCCCCTGACCTCATCACAAAGACCGCCAACATAGGCATCTCTGGCTGTCTTTCTCATGGCTATCTTTTCCACAAGATCATAGTATGCCGAAGGCCTGAGGTACTTGAGTGAAAGGTCGTCCAGCTCTATCTTGACCTTGGATATACCAAGCCTCTGTGCAAGAGGTGCATAGATCTCCATGGTCTCACGGGCCTTTTCCTTTTGCTTTTCAGGAATCATGTACTGGAGGGTCCTCATGTTGTGAAGACGGTCTGCCAGCTTGATGATAATGACCCTGATATCCTTGGCCATGGCAAGGAACATCTTACGGAGATTCTCAGCCTGAAGCTCAACCTTGTCCGCATCATAAGACAACTGTGTCAGCTTGGTAACCCCGTCCACCAGATCCGCAACTTCCTCAGAAAAATCCTGAGACAGTTCCTCTCTGGTCATAACCGTATCCTCTACTACATCGTGAAGGATACCCGCTACTATAGTCTCCTTGTCCATCTCAAGATCCGCAAGGATGATAGCCACACAAAGGGGATGGATGATATAGGGCTCGCCCGACTTACGGAGCTGACCCTCATGAGCTTCTCTGGCAATATGATATGCCTTTTCGATCATGCCCAGATCACCGCTGGGATGATACTTTTTGATCCGATCTATGAGCTCCTCATACAGCTCCTCCGGCTCCTCGAAATCACGGGTGGAGATGATGCTGCGGCTCTGATCTGCGATCTGCTGCTCAAGCTTTTTAAGTTCTGCACTTGATAAATCTGCCATAGCATCCTCCTTTCCCAAATATAATTGATGATTATATCAAAGCACAATTCCAAAATCAATGTTAAACATGCCCAACTGACAGCGTCCAAATACCGGTATCGGTATGTATAAATCCAAGGGACTCCGCCAGCCCTATTGAAGGCGTATGCCCCTCATCGATCTCGCAGTAAAACCGCATCTCTCCCCTGGTCATTGCATACCCCAGGATCGACTTGCACACCTCCGTAGCCAGTCCTCTCCTCTGGTAGTCTGTCCTTATCATGTACCCCAGAGCCAAGCCGTACTCCTCGTACCTTCCCTTGTCTTCAAGTCCGGCTCGTCCTATGAGTTCTCCTGTCTCCCGGTCACAGACCACCCACATCCCGTAGTCCACAAGATCATAAACATTGGAGATGTACTTTTTCTCGTAATCCTCTTCCTCCGCCCTTTCAAACAAGGGCTCCACATGATCCGTCATCCCGGGATAACTGTACAGAGTAAAAAGAGCATCCATATCCTTCATACAGATCTCTCTAACTATGCACCTTTTTGTCTTTAGCATCACATAGGGTATGTCAAAAAACCTTTTATAAACGTGTTCGATATAAACCTCATCCGCCCCATCGAAGGAAGTAAGCAGATAATGAAAAGGGAGACGACACCCGCCGGTCTCATACCCGATAACCGGTGTCCCCTCCGATATATATCTCTCCCCGTCTTTTACATTGTCACAGATACAGACTCTGTGAGGATAATCCCCGCTCCTTGCCCTAAGCCGGACAAGAGCCGCCCTCTCGTCATCCGACAGCCGGCTCTCATCAACAGCAAAGATAAGTCCCCCCTTTTGACTTTCATTCATCCTTATCACCCAGTCCAACTTTGATCAGATCATAGATCCTGCGATATGTGTCATCATCATAATGCAGCCCGTCAGGTGCCGAAAATCCCTCTGACATGAGAACACTGTTGTAATCAATGTAAGGGAATCCCAAAGACGATATGGTACTGTTAAACTCAGCAACCTGATCATTGGTCAAAACTGAAGACGGTCCCACCGGTCCTACGGACACCAGGATCAAATCCTTGGTGCTGCCCAGCTGCTTGTAGGTCTCCACATATTCATCAATATTGACCAGGTCATTGACTCCCAGACAGATCACATAATAAAACTTTCTGTATCCGGGATTGGTACTCTCAATATACTCTGCCTGTGAAAGCGCAACCTGAGTCAGCCATTTATGACCCTGACCGACCTCTGCGACCACAAACCTCCCGGGAACCGAAGAGATACCACAAACATCATTCATGCCCACAAATCTGCTGTCTCCGATGTAGATAACAGCCTCATCCCAAGCAAGGGAAACCTCATCATCCGAAAGTGCATATCCGGCCTCATCATCCTCTTCTTCCTCTTCGAGTTCCTCCGCCTCTATGCTTTTCGCTTTTTTTGACTTCTCATAGTCATTATAGATCCCGTAGCATACAAAGACGATACCCAGCACGCTAAGAGATACCATAAGTGTGAGAACGATCAGCTTTTGATAAGCATTTTTCCTGTTCCTACGCTTTTTCATTATGATCTTCTTTCGTAGATCTTGACGTCATCCCTCTCAAACTCGTCGGGAAGAGAGATCTCTCCGTCGTATACTGTGGTGGCAGGACCGGTCATATAAACCTTGTCTGCCTCCTTGTCATATTCGATCTGAAGATTGCCGCCCAAAAGTTGAAGTTCCACAGATTCATCGCATCTGTTTGCCAGTATAGCCGCAACAGCTGTAGCACAGGCACCGGTACCGCAGGCCATGGTCTCGCCGCTGCCCCGCTCCCAGACTCTCATCCTGATATGACCTCTGTCTATGATATTGGCAAATTCGGTGTTGATCCTCTTGGGGAAGATCGCATGATTCTCAAACAGGGGGCCTACCCTGGGAAGATCAATGGCACGAACATCCTCATCCACAAAAATAACACAGTGGGGGTTGCCCATGGAAATACAGTTGACCCTGAAGATACTGCCATCTACCTCCAGCGGCTCATCAAGCATCTGCTTACCGGGAAATGTAACAGGTATCTGCCTGCAATCAAAGACCGGAGATCCCATATCCACCCTGACACTCTGTACCAGGCCTCCGCTGACCCTCAACTCAAGAGTCTTGATCCCGGCCAGAGTCTCAACGGTTATGGTAGTCTTTTCCGTAAGTCCCTTGTCATAAACAAACTTTGCAACGCACCTGATGCCATTGCCGCACATCTCTCCTCTGGAACCGTCGGCATTGTACATCTCCATCTCAAAGTCCGCCTTGTCTGAGGGATTGATAAGGATAAGTCCGTCAGAACCGACTCCAAAATGCCTGTCACTTAAAAACCTGGCTGCGGAAGAAGGATCCTGAATGCTCTCCCGGCTTCCGTTGACATATACATAATCATTGCCACAACCGTGCATCTTTGTAAATCTCATATCACTCCTCCAATATCCTCTCCATGATCAGGTCATACTCAAGGGGACCACCGAAAAGATCAAGGGCGCTGCCAATGGTAACATCCAGCCTGCCGCCGGATAACTCTCTTAAAACATCAATATCATCATATGATCCTACGCCACCGGCATAGGTAACGGGATTGCCCTCATAGTCTGCCAGTATCCGTATGAGATCCTCATCCATACCGGATCTCTTGCCCTCCACATCTGTGGCATGTATCAGATACTCGCTGCAATAAACCGAGAGTTTTTCCAAAAGATCAACCGAAAGCACCTGCTCTGTGAACTTCTGCCAACGGTCGGTAACGATATAATACTGTGAGTTTTTCTTTTTAACGGAAAGATCAAGACAGATATGCTCCCTGCCGCAAACCTCCAGGAGCCTCTTAAGATTATCCTCCCTGATAACTCCATCGGAAAAAGCAAAAGAGGAAACGATAACATGGGATGCTCCCATCTCGATAAAATCAGCGGCATTGGCATCGGTAATGCCTCCGCCCACCATAAGTCCTCCGGGATATGCCTCCAGTGCTTTGCGAGCCTGCTCAAGAGAAGCCTCATACTCTGGCGTGCCACGCTTATTCAAAATGATAAGATGCCCGCCCGGCAGGTCCTCCTTGCGATAAAATCTTGCAAAAAACGCAGCTCCTCTGGGAGAAACAAAATTCTCGCTGGCACCTCCATCGTCCGAAAGCGTACTCCCGATGATCTGCTTAACTTTTCCGTCGTGAATGTCAATACATGGTCTGAATCTCATACTGCCCCATCTCTATACTGATAATTGTCAATCCATCATTGAAAGAAGCCTTTGCCGCTCCTCGATCAACCTGCTGTAAAGTGATAGATAATCTGCCTCCGTCCGGGATCTCAAAAGCTCCGTCATCTCATCGGCAACCTCGCCGATAGGCCCAAGCGCAAGGTTTGCAAGTACTCCCTTAAGGGCATGGCAGGTCTCAAACGCGTTGTCAAGATCCCCTGCACGAAGCTGCTCTCCCAGCTGGTCATACTTTTCATCATGGACGCCCATATCTACAAGCTTAAGGTAGAATTCCTCATTATCAAGGCATCTGGCAAGTGCCTCCTCCGTATTTGCTCCAAATTCCTTAAGAATATCGATCGTTACCATATACGGCCTCCTTAGGGAGCTAGTGCAGAACGGATGCACTAGTGTACCCGACACCGAAAAAAATAGTATCAAAAAAAGTATAGCCGACTTTTACAAAAATGTCATTAAAATCTGTATAATAATTGTAAAAAAAAAGGCTCTGTGATAATCTGAAAAAGGAGGTTTTGCTTATGAAAAAGATCATGATCGTAGATGATGAAAAAATATCTCTTATGATGACAGATCATATCCTTTCTTCAGAATATAAGACCATCTGCTGTTCTTCGCCTTCTGAAGCTTTGGAGGCCTTCGGCCGCGAGTATCCTGACATGATCCTGTCGGATCTTCGCATGCCCGGCATGAATGGCTATGAGCTTTTGGAGACCCTTCACAGCAGATACAACGTGACAGTTCCCTTTATGTTTATGACTGCCGACGACAGTGACGATACTGAGGCCAGGGGGTTTTCTTCCGGTGCTATGGACTTTATCCGCAAGCCCTTTCGCGCCGATGTTCTGCTTCGTCGTATTGCCAATATATTAAAAACCATAGATCGCATCGAAGGTCTTAAAAAAGCTGCCGAGACAGATCCCATGACCGGTCTTTTCAACAAAGCCTCCTCCAGGGAGGAGATTGGTTCGGCCTGCCGCCAAAGTTCGGGTATTCTTATGATGATCGATCTTGACAGTTTCAAGCCTGTCAATGACATCTACGGACATGATATGGGCGACCGGGTCCTTATCCGATTTGCCGAGATAATAAAAAGCGCCGTACGGACCTCGGATATCGTAGGTCGCATGGGCGGCGATGAATTCATAGCTTTTTGTCAAAATATTACCGACGAGTCCGTGATCGCGGACAAATGTAACTATATCAATGAGCAGGTGCTCTCTTCCGCCAGGGATCTTATGGGCGATGATATGTCCATCCCCCTTGGCGCTTCCATAGGTTGTGTTATCTGCCCCGACGAGGGCCGTGATTTTGATGAACTTTATAAAAAGGCTGATAAAGCACTCTATCAGGTAAAGCAAAACGGCAAGCATGGATTTGCCTTTTTCCATGAGGCTGCGTCTGCTTCGGATACCGAGTCAGGCGCTTCATCCGATATCGCCAAGATATGCCGGATCATGAGCGAGCGCTCACCCTCCAAGGGAGCCTTTTTCGTTTCATCCCAGCAATTCAAACTTTTGTACCAGTTCCTTGCACGTATGAGCAAAAACTACAACAAGGAAGTATTTATGCTGCTGTTTTCTATCACTGAAGACGGCACTACGGATATTCCTTCCGATCAGGCCTCAGAAAAGTTTCAGGAGGTACTTGTGTCCTCCCTCAGACAAAGTGATGTGGTTTCTCAGTCATCAGCCAACCAGTTTACGGTACTTCTACTCGAAACCGCCAAAGTCAATATAGATGTAGTCACAGACCGTATCGATTCCAACTGGACCCGCACTCCGGGTTCCAACGGATATCGTATTACCCATGAACTTGCGATAATAGAGTGAGCCGTTCGGCCATACATACTCAATTCATTCTAGACAAAAAATCACTCACATTGTCTGCCGTAGCCGATCCATCAAAGATGGCGCTTCCCGCCACTATGATATTGGCGCCGGCATCCATAACCATCTCAAGATTCTCTGAGCAAACACCTCCATCGATCTCAACATCCACGGAAAGTCCCCTGTGCTTAATGATCTCTCTAAGCTTTCTTATCTTTTCTATTGTATAAGGAATAAGTGTCTGACCGCCTACTCCCGGATTCACCGACATGATTAGTACCATATCGAGCTGAGGCAGGATCTCATCCAGCACCGAAAGTGACGTAGCAGGATTAAGTGCTACTCCTGCCATGACACCTGCCGCCTTGATGGCCGCAACTGTCCTGTCCAGATGCTTGCATGCCTCTGCGTGAACGGTAATGATATCTGCACCTGCACTGGAAAGAGGTGCAACAAATCTCTCCGGCTCCTCTACCATCAGATGAACATCAAGTATCTTGTCCGTAACCGGACGAAGTGCACCAACCACAGGAATACCGAAGGTGATATTGGGTACAAAAGCCCCATCCATGATATCGATATGGATATACTGGGCACCGGCCTCATCAACCGTCTTTACCTCATCGGCAAGTCTTGCCATATCTGCAGAAAGAATAGATGGTGATAAACAAAACATTAAATCTTCTCCTATAATCAGTGCTTCTTTAACAGTTCGTCGTAGATCATGGTGTACGCTTCATATCTGGCAGGATGGATCACACCCCGATCCAGAGCATCCTTGACTGCGCAGCCGGGCTCGCTCCTATGGGAGCAGCCTCTGAAATAACAGTCTCCAACATCCGAAAACTCGGGAAACAATCCTCCCAATTCCTCAGGCTTCACGTCACCTATATCCACCGCGGAAAAACCGGGTGTATCAAATAAAAAGGTATCCTTTTCGATCTCGATAAGCTCCGTATGTCTTGTAGTCTGCTTTCCTCTTCCGGTCTTTTCAGAAACACTTCCCGTAGCTGCAATGTCTCTGCCGCAAAGGGCGTTGATCAATGTGGACTTTCCCGCTCCGGATGGACCGGCAACAGTGGAAACATGGCCCCTGAGCAGATCACGCAGTTCGTCCAAACCGCTTCCCACAAGCGCAGAAATGACACATACCCTGTATCCGGCGCTTTCAAAAACAGCTGCCAGGTCACGGCATGCATCATCCTCATCCAGATCACTTTTCTGAAATACTACTATCGCATCGATCCCTCGTTTTTCAAGCATCACCAGATACTTAGACAAAAGATAGATGCTGGGATCCGGCGATTTGACCGCAAAAACCACAACCGCCTGATCAAGATTGGCCACAGGCGGCCTGGATAATTCGCTGGTCCTGGGGCAGATTGAAGTAATACTGCCCTCCAGATCCTTTTCGTCTGTAATGTCGAAATCGCATACATCTCCTACCAGCGGATGAAGGTCGTCCTTGCGGAACTTTCCTCTGGCCCGGCAGGAGTATATAAGTCCGTCCTCGGACTTAGTATAGTAGAACCCTGAAAGGGCTTTTACTATCCTTCCTCTCATTGCTTGTCGAAGCTTACGCTCTCTTCGCCTGTGAGAAGAGTATCATGGTCGTCGTTGTCATAAATGTAGATCTTACCGCTGGCTGTCTCGATATCTCCGACATTGACCTCTTTTGCACTCTTGACGGTCCAGGTCGCAACTGTATTGCCATTGCCGTCCTTGAGCACGATGTAAAGCTCGTCTACGCCGTAATCATCAGGATCGTACTCCTCGGTGAAGCTGTAGTATGTCTTCTCCGGGCCTGTACTGATAACGATATTAACAGAGCTTCCTGCATCGGCATATCCACTGGAAGGATCCTGGCTTATTACCTTGCCTGATGCAACTGAGTCGGAAGACTCCTTGGTAACATTGCCAAGCTTAAGTGATGCATTTTCAAGAGCCTTTTTAGCCTCCTTTTCCGTCATACCGGAAAGTGAAGGTATCTTGACAGACTCAATACCCTGACTTACTACCAGTGTTATAAGGTCTCCCTCTTTTCCACTTCCTCCTGCTTCAGGGGACTGGGAAATGATCTTGCCCTGAGGAACATCCTCACTGAATTCATATGTAGGGTTGTAGTTAAAGCCTGCATCACGAAGAAGTGTGATCGCTGTCTCCAGATCCTTGCCAACAACATCGGGAACCTGAATATCGCCCTTGCCATTGGAGATCATAACCTCGATGGTCGTATTCTTTTCAACCGTCTCTCCACCGTGAGACTGCTGACAGATCTGACCAGCCTCGTATTCATCAGAGGAAACCTCTCCGATCTTCTTGTAGCCAAGCTCAAGTTCCTTAAGAGCAGCCTTAGCCTCCTCCTCGGTCATTCCGAGAAGATCAGGAACTTCAACTCCCTCGTCCTCGCTGACTACTTCTGTGTCTTCTCCGCTCTTGGAGCCTGAAGGTACATATCTCCAGAGTCCCAGGAATCCGCCTACAACATAAACCAGGATCAGAACGATCACAACAGCCACAACCACACCCATGATGGTGATGGCCTTGTCCAGTTTCGGATTAACTACGCCGTCATCCTCGTCATCTTCGTCGGGCTCCGGTGCCGAAACATTAACTTTTTCTGATACAACAGGTGCTGCAGCGGCCTTTTGGATCTGGGCTACCTCATCAGGCGTAATGACCTTTGTCCTGTCTACCTCTCCTATCTCGGGTATGACTACAAAGTTGTCATTGGGATTGACAAGTGCCATCTTAAGATCTGATAAAAGGTCTCCTATAGATGCATATCTTCTATCAGGGCTCTTCATGGTAGCCTTTTTGATGATCTGCTCCACTGCCACCGGAATATCCGGAACGATCTTGCTGGGAGGTGTCATCTCAGACTGAAGATGCTGGATGGCAACCGCAACAGTGGTGTCTCCGTCAAAAGGTACCCGTCCGGTACACATCTCGTACATAACGATACCCAGAGAATAGATATCTGACTGGTAAGTCACGTATCCGTTCCTGGCCTGCTCGGGAGATGAGTAATGGACGCTGCCCATGATATCCGCATGAATGGTATTGCTGGTAGCGGCCCTGGCGATACCGAAATCGGTCACCTTGACCTTACCCTCCTTGGAAATAATGATATTCTGAGGCTTGATATCTCTGTGAACGATACCCTTGTTATGAGCTGCCTCGATACCTCTTCCAACCTGGATCGCAATGGAAAGGACCTCGTTGAAACCGAGTCTTCCCTTTTTAGAAATGTATGTCTTGAGAGTGATACCCTCAACATACTCCATAACAATGTAATAAAGACCGTCCTCGCTGCCTACATCATAAATATTGACGATATTGGGATGCTCCAGAGCTGCAGCTGACTGCGCCTCTGCTCTGAACTTGGTCACAAAGCCTGCATCATCTGCAAACTCACTTTTAAGGACCTTGATAGCTACGTCGCGTCCCAGGGAATGATCTTTGGCACGATATACGTCAGACATGCCGCCTGCGCCTATCTTTTCTATTATCTCGTATCTGTTACCGAGAAATGTTCCATTTGAAATCATTATAATAAACCTCCTCGCGGATCAATATTCATGATAGTAATATTATCAAGACCTCCTGCTAAAAGAGCATCAGAAAGCAGCCTTTCCGTCTGCCTCTTAACGGATGTTCCGTCAGCGAGTATCTCCTCGATCTGATCATCCGTAAGCATATTGGTAAGGCCGTCTGTACACAAAAGGATCCTGCTTATCCCATCCAGCTTTACATCAAAGAAATCAACCTGGACCTCAGGTTCTGCACCTATGGCCCTTGTTATACGGTTTTTATACTTGGATACCCTGGCCATCTCGGGAGTCATCTCGCCCCGACGAACCATCTCCTCAACATAGGAGTGGTCAATGGTGAGCTGCTTAAGGTCCTCACCTGCCAGCGCATAACATCTGGAATCACCTACATTGGCAATTATCAGATGATCCTCATAGATCACGGCAACCACCAGGGTGGTACCCATACCACTCTTGTCCGGATCCGTATCTGCAATGAGATTGATCTGCCTGTTGGTAGCAACGATGGCATCCTGAAGGACTCCTGCCACACCTGCCACCGGATCGCCTCCCGGAAGAGCGCTTACTGTGGAAATCTGATCCAGCACTCCTCTCACGGTATGCTCCGATGCATACTCTCCGGCATTGGCTCCGCCCATACCGTCTGCAACAATATAGATATCCGGAAGTGGTCCTACCGCACTGTCTGATGCAAAGAGATAGTCTTCATTGATCTCTCTCTTTTTACCTATGTCCGTAAGACAATAATAAAACATAAAACTCCTCCGAAAATGGGCCCGTCGTGTCTCTTTTATTTCCTGCGACGCCTAAGCTGACCGCAGGCTCCGTCAATATCCCTGCCCATTTCCCTTCTAATAGTAACATTTATCCCGTATTTTTCAAGTTTATTTTTAAAGAGCTCCGCCTCCTTGCGGCTCGGCGGCACAAAGCCACTCTCCGTCACGGGATTGACGGGGATGAGATTGAGATGTATCCCGCTGCCGCCCAAAAGAGCTCCCAACTTTTTAGCATCCTCATCGCTGTCGTTTTGCCCTGAGACAATGGCATACTCTGCCGTCACTCGTCTTCCGGTCACATCACCGTAATGCCTCACTGCTTTCATCACCTCGGAAAGATCGTACTTATTTGCCACGGGCATAAGTTTTTTACGGGTTTCCTGATCCGGCGCATGAAGTGAAAGTGCCAGGGTAATCTGAAGTTTTTTCTCTGCCAGATCATAAATCGCAGGCACTATCCCGCAGGTGGACACCGTAATATTTCTGGCGCTGATATTAAGTCCTCTCGGATCTGATATCATACCTAAAAAAGTCAAAAGGTTATCATAGTTTTCAAGGGGCTCACCCATTCCCATAACAACCACATTGCTTACGCGTTCTCCCGTATCCCTCTGGATAGAATAGATCTGATCCAGCATCTCCGACGGCTCCAGGCTCCTCACCAACCCGTCTACAGTAGAAGCGCAAAACCTGCAGCCCATGCGGCAGCCAACCTGTGATGAAATACAGACAGATATGCCGTGATGATATCTCATAAGAACAGACTCGATAGCCTCACCATCAGGAAGTTCGAAAAGGTACTTGCGTGTACCATCTTCAGTTGAGATCTGACACTCCAGTTTTTCCAATGTGGTAAGAGGTGCCTCGGCAGCCAGCCTTTCTCTAAGCTGTTTGGAAAGATTGGTCATCTCGTCGTAGCTTCGAGCCAGATGAACATGCAGCCACTCGTATAATTGCTTTGCGCGGAAGGGCTTCTCTCCCAGCTCCTGTGTGACGTATTCCTGTAACTTTTCATATGGTAAGCTTTTTATATCCATCTATCTTTCCTTCTTAATGAAATTTTGCTAGCGCCACACTACTTTCTCAAAAACATGGAATAATAGAATCCGTCATGCCTGATATCCGGTACTATAAGCCGCTCATCACCGGGTGAGAACTCCGGGTGATCTTTCAAAAAACGCTCACGGTTGTCCATGTTTTCTGCCTTGGTAATGGTACAGGTCGAAAACATCAGACGTCCCCCGGGCTTTACATAGTTTGCTGCCACATCCAGGATCTGCTTCTGAAGTGCAGCAAGCTCTTTAATATCTGACGGTATTACCCGATACCTTAGCTCCGGCTTTTTGGCAAAGGTTCCAAGTCCCGAGCAAGGCAGATCACATATCACCAGATCAAATCCACCGTCCCAATCACTATTGTGTTCAGTAGCGTCATGGCATACAGCCATTATTCCCCCCAGTCCGAGACGAGACATATTTTCTCTGATATCGGACACCTTTTGCTCGCTGACATCACAGGATATTACACTTCCTCCGTCGCCGGAAAGCATACGCGCTCCGAAGCTCTTTCCTCCGGGAGACGCGCACATATCAAGTATCCGCTCCCCCTCTTTTATGCCTGCCGAAGCTATTGCTTCTATAGAAGAGAGGTCCTGAACATAAAAATCCCCTCTTTCATATCCCGGTAAAGCTTCTATCTTATCGAAGCCGCTTATAACTGCAGCATAAGGTAGTCTCGTACGCTCTACATTAACGCCTGCCTCCTCCATACTGTTCCATAATCCATCCGGATCACAGCCCAGTGTATTGGCGCGAAGAGATGCGGTGCCTCCCCTTTCAAACATAGACAGCATGGCCTCTGTGGATTTGGTCTTACCAAAAACCTTATCGTACTCCTCGAGTATCCATTCTGGAACGGAAAGGAGTGTTGCTCTCTTTTTATTATCTGCCTTATCAAGATCCGGGGATAAAATATAGTCCAATTTTCCGGCTTCCTTTTCCCTGACGATCTGACGAAGGACACCGTTAACAAATCCCCCAAGTCCGGACATATGCCTTTTTGAAACAAGTTTTACCGCTTCATTGCAGGCAGCCCGATCAGGTATGTGGTCCATGTAAAGGATCTGAAAAACACTCATCCGAAGCACGCTACGTATAACAGGCTTTTGCTTTCTCACAGGTCTGGAAGAATATGAATCTATCACGCTGTCGATAGTCAAAAGTCTCTCCACAGTCCCGCATACTATCCTGGTATACAGCGCCCTGTCTCTTTTATCCGCTCCGGAAGCTTTGCTCAAAATACTGGAGAGTAACCTTCCCAGGTACTCTCCTTTTTCACAAACATCTATAATAGTATCAAGAGCTGACCCTCTGGGGTCAAATTTCGTACTCTCTTTCATATCTATCCTAAAATCGTATCGGGTCCTAATTTGTGCCCCCTCAAAAAGTCTGCTGCCGACATCCTCTTTTTACCCTGAAGCTGAAGCTCCGTAATGGCAAGGACACCGTCACCTGTCATGACAAGGATCACCTTATCCCGCTCGCCGGCGGACAAAAGTTGTGAATACTCATTCTTTGCCGACAGTATCTCTCCCGGTCTTGCTCCGCTAAGATCTACCTCGCTATTAGATGAAAGAACAAAGGCTCTGTGGATCTTGATGGTATCACTGCCCAGATTCGTGTAAGTCCCGGGCCAGGGTGACAGGCCTCTTATGTACCTCTCAAGGACTACTGCACTCTTTGAAAGATCAAGCTTTCCAAGATCCTTTTTGATCATGCCCACCTTAGTGGCCTTATCTCCATCCTGAGGTGTACGGACCGCAACGCCTTTTTCAATGTCCGAAAGCGTACTTACCAGCAGTCTTCCTCCCAGCTCCGAAAGCTTATCAAAAAGACTGCCACCTGTATCATCCGGGCTGATAGCTATCTTTTCCTGTGAGATAATGTCTCCGTCATCAAGGCCCACATCCATCTGCATTATGGTAACTCCGGTCTCCTCATCCCCATTGAGGATAGCCCACTGGATCGGAGCCGCTCCCCTATACTTAGGAAGGAGGGACGCATGTACATTAACACATCCATGAGCAGGCATATCCAGAACTTCCTTGGGAAGGATCTGACCGAAAGCCGCAACAACTCCGATATCGGACTCGTATTCCCTAAGGTATTCCATGGCCTCAGGATCCCTTATCCTCTCAGGCTGATAGACGGGTACATCATGCTTGATGGCCCACTCCTTAACCGGAGACATGGTGAGAGCTCCGCCACGACCCTTGGGTCTGTCAGGCTGGGTGAGCACCAGAACTATCTCATGTCCGGCATCTGAAAGGGCCTGAAGGCTTCCCACCGCAAAATCCGGCGTGCCCATAAAAATGATCCTCATGATTACTCCTGCTCCTCCTCATCGTCATCAGCATACTCAACATCTGTAAGAGGGCCCTCTACAAGTTCAGTATACATATGGCCCGACAGATGATCTATCTCATGACAAAGTGCCCTTGCAAGAAGTTCCGTTCCCTCGATGGTGATAGGCTTCATTTCTCTGTCAAGCGCTGAAACCACTACATGATTGGGGCGCTTAACCTCTCCCTGCTTCCCGGGAAGAGAAAGGCATCCCTCAGGTCCGCACTGCTCACCATCTGACTCAATGATCTCGGGATTGATCATGATGATCGTTCCGTTTTCATCTCCGATATCAACAACCGCAATACGTCTTAAGACGCCAACCTGCGGTGCTGCAAGACCAACGCCGTTCTGATCGTTCATAGTCTCGATCATATCATCGATGAGGACCTGAAGTCTGTCCGTCATCTTTTCAACTGTTCTGCACTCTTTTGCAAGTATGGGATCTCCCATAATCCTTACTTCTCTGATAGCCATACTAACCTCACTGATCAAAATCAAACCAGATATCCGCACCCCTCGGAGCGGTATCATCTCTAACTGCTCTGTCTGCTATATCCTTAAGTTCCACAAGTCGGGCGTAGCTCGCAGATCTGATTACTATCTGCTTGCGATAAACGTCATTGATCCTGGCAATACTGCAGTCCGCAGGATCCGAGATCTGCGCGTTTTCGGACCGGCTTCTTAGTATCTCGGCCAGGTAACGTCCCATTCTTTCCGCCTGATCCTTGTTTTTGGATGTGATCTCAATAAAAAGAATGTGTCCGAATGGTGGATAGGAAAGCAGCTTCCTGTATGAAATTTCCCTTTTATAAAAACCCCGGTAATCTCCCCCGGCTGCCGATACCACGGCAAAATGCTCCGGCTGATAGGTTTGGATCACAGCAACTGCATTCTGCCCTCTCCTGCCTGCCCGTCCGCAGGCCTGAGTCAAAAGCTGAAATGTCCGCTCACTGCTCTTATGATCTGAAGCGTTGAGCGAAATGTCTGCTGTCAGGATACCCATCAGACTTACATCCGAAAAGTCATGGCCCTTGACGATCATCTGGGTGCCGATCAGGATATCTGCCCCGTGGTCCGCAAAGGTCTCAATGATCTTGCTGTGTCCCTCCCGTCCCTTGGTGGTATCTGCATCCATCCTAAGGGTTCTGGCCTTGGGAAACATATCCCGGATAACGGACTCAACCTTTTCGGTTCCAAGCTTCATGGTCCCGATATACTTGCTGCCACACTTGGGGCAGGCATTTATCATAGGCTGGGTGTATCCACAGTAGTGACAAACCAGCCTCTGGGATCCGTGAAGCGAAAGCGAAACATCGCAATGAGGACATTTTATCACCTCTCCGCAGGCTCTGCAAGAAACAAAGCCGGCCATACCTCTTCTGTTAAGAAAAAGCATGGACTGCTCTCCCCTGTCAAGCCGCTCCTCCAAAAGGGCGGCAAGCCGTCTTGAGATGATGGATCTGTTACCGGCATTAAGCTCTGCTCTTAGATCCACGATCTCAACATCCGGAAGTGACGAGGCTGTTGCTCTTTCCGGAAGATCATATCTTTTATAATGTCCGGTCTCAGACTCATAATAGCTTTCAACTGCAGGAGTCGCCGATCCCAGCACAACCGAAGCTCCCGAAAGACGTGCCCGCTCTATTGCAGTCTCCCTGGCATGATACCTGGGGATTGCTTCACTCTTATAACTGCTTTCATGCTCCTCATCGATTATGATAAGTCCGATATCGGAAAATGGAGTAAAAAGCGCGCTCCGGGGACCAACTATTATCCTAATATCTCCGGACCTTGCCCTCTCCAGCTGATCATATCTCTCTCCCGGGCTCATCCTGGAGTGCAAGATTGACACCTTGTCGGAAAAACGAAGATAAAGCCTCATTACCGTCTGGTAAGTAAGGGCTATCTCAGGTATAAGAAAAATAACCGACCTGCCCTGACGGATCACATGCTCCATCATCTCCATATAGACCTCGGTCTTTCCGGATCCGGTCACACCATGGATCAGATAGGTACGTCTGATCCCCGAGTCAAACTCTCCCGCAAAATCATTTGCTATTGCCCTTTGGGCCGGATTAAGTGTAGGGATCGTCCAGTTACTATCCGAAGAACGCATCCTTCCCAGGGGATCTCTGTAGGACCTGATAGACTCAATAGAGATAAGTCCCTTTTTTTCAAGATCCCTGATAACAGCCGAAGAGACGGACAATCTGCCCGTCGCCTCATCCCATGGTATATCCGGAGACTCCAGAAGTTCCCTTATCAGCCTTTCTCTGCCCAGAGAGTGCCTGCTTCTTTTTAAAAGCACAGCCAGTTCATCCGAAAGCACCTGCCTGTCAGCTGCCAAGTGGATGATCTTGCGAAGTCTCGGTGGCTGCTTTTTAGCCGAAGGCAAAACACACCTGAGGGCCTGGCTCATAGTCCCGCCGTAGTTAGCATGCATCCATGCAGCCAGCGACAAAAGTTGCCCGTCACTTCCCAGAGCCTCATTCTCTACCGATTCAATGTCACGCAACTTTTCCGGATCCACCTGAAGCTCATCCGAAAGTCCGATCACGTACCCGGTCACACTTCGATAACCGAAAGGAACCCGAACCCTGCTTCCCGGTACTATCATCCCGGACAATTCCTCCGGGATCAGATACTGATATGACTGGTCCGTTCTCGTGGCTGATACATCAACATAAACATCAGCATAATGCATCAAAATCTGACCTCTCGTCCCAGTTCCTCCAGAACTTCTCTGATAAGAACTCTCTCATCCATCGGGTACTTTTTGCCCTTAATCTCCTGATAATCCTCATGGCCCTTGCCCGCAAGTACTATAACATCTCCGGGCTGACCGTTTTCGATAGCGTATTTGATGGCGTCTTTTCTGTCAGGTATCTCAACGTAATCACCGCTGGTCTTGTTGATACCGAACTTGATATCACTGATGATATCCATGGGCTCTTCAAATCTGGGATTGTCAGATGTGATAATGGTAAGATCCGCAAGATTACCGGAAACTTCACCCATCTCATATCTGCGAAGTTTACTCCTGTTACCGCCACATCCGAAAAGGCACACAAGCCTGGCAGGCTCGTATTCTCTAATGGTAGTAAGCAGACTCTTTAGACTCATTGCATTATGAGCATAATCGATCATAAGAGAATAATTGTCCGAAACCGGGATCATCTCTATGCGGCCCTTAACCCTTGCTGCTGCCAGTGCCTTCTGCATATCCTGAGCCTCTACACCGAAGTGATGGCAAACCGCAATTGCCGAAAGAGAATTATAAACAGAAAACCTTCCGGGCACGTGAATCCTTACAGGGAAGCTCTCCTTTCCTGCCACGTCATACTTAACCCCGAGAGAACCGCCGTCCTTCCAAAGTTCCATATTCTCAGCACGGAAATCCGCGTCCTTTGCAAACCCGAAAGTCTCCACCTCGCAGGTAGCACCTTCAAGTATATCCTCAAGATGGGGATCATCTGCATTGAAAAGTCCCTTTTTACACTTTTTGAAAAGTTTCTTTTTGCAATTGAGATAATCATTAAAATCGGCGTGCTCACCGGGTCCGATATGATCCGGCTCAATATTGGTAAAAATACCAAGTTCAAACTTGACACCATCTACCCTGTGCATCATAAGTCCCTGGGAAGAAACCTCCATAACACAGGTATCCAGCCCGGCTGCAACCATCTTTGAAAAGTACTCCTCAACCACATAGGACTCGGGAGTTGTATTTGCTGCAGGAATGTGCTCATCTCCGATGATGGCCTCAATAGTTCCTATAAGTCCTACCTTGTGTCCCGCATTTTCCAGGATGGATTTGATCATGTATGTGGTAGTAGTCTTGCCCTTGGTTCCGGTGATTCCGATTACGGACAACTTCTCTGAAGGATCATCAAAATAAGCCGCAGAAAGCTGGGCCAGTGCTGCACGTGAATCCCTGACCTGAAGCACGGTCACATCACTCCTGACATCCACCTCATGCTCCACTATGATGGCCTTTGCACCTATATCAGCAACCGGTGCGGCAAATGTATGTCCATCCACGGAGGTTCCCGGAATGCAAACAAAAAGGCATCCGGCAGTTGCCTTTCTCGAATCATAAACCAGATCCGTGATGTCCCCCTCGATCTTCCCCTGAAGTATCCTATAATCAAGTCTCTCAAGTAACTCAGATAATTCTCTCATATTTTTACTCCTGCAATTAAACACATATGTTTTACTAAAAAATGATTATATCACACCTTGAAAAGAATACAAAATTCTTATACAATTGACTACGGTTTAAACACATTCGAAATCATTGTAAATATTACAAGAGAGGATTGTTATGAGACATCTTATGAGCCCCATGGATTTTTCCGTGGAAGAACTTGACAAGCTCATGGATCTGGCCGCTGACATCGAAGCCAATCCGGACAGATACTCCAGCATTTGTCAAGGCAAAAAACTTGCCACCTGTTTCTACGAACCCAGTACCCGCACGAGACTTTCCTTTGAAGCCGCCATGTTGAATCTTGGAGGCAGCGTCCTTGGTTTTTCCAGTGCTGATTCTTCATCGGCAGCCAAGGGTGAAAGCGTTTCCGATACCATACGCGTCATTTCTTCTTACGCAGATATCTGTGCTATGAGGCATCCCAAGGAAGGTGCTCCGCTTGTAGCTTCAAATCATTCAGGAATTCCCGTTATCAATGCCGGCGACGGTGGTCACCAGCATCCCACTCAAACTCTTACCGATCTTTACACTATCCGATCCCTTCGGGGCAGCTTATCCAATCTTACCATAGGGCTTTGCGGTGACCTTAAGTTTGGTCGTACCGTCCACTCTCTGATCAATGCCCTGGTACGTTATCCCAATATCAATTATGTTTTGATCTCCCCTGATGAACTTCGTGTTCCTTCATATATAAGAGATGACACGCTGAAGGCTGCAGGTGCGCCCTTCAAAGAGGTTGAACGTCTTGAGGATGCAATAGGTGAATTGGATATCCTTTACATGACACGTGTTCAGAGAGAACGTTTCTTCAATGAGGAAGACTACCTCCGTATGAAAGACTTTTACGTACTTAATAAAGATAAGATGGAACTTGCCAAAGATGATATGCTGGTACTCCATCCTCTTCCCAGGGTCAACGAGATCTCAGTTGAAGTTGATTCCGATCCCAGAGCCGCGTATTTCACGCAGGCTAAAAAAGGCGTATATATACGCATGGCACTTATCGTAACACTTCTGGGACTGGAGGGTAGCATATGCTGAACATAAGCGGAATACATGAAGGATACGTTCTGGATCATATCAAGGCCGGCATGAGCATGAAGATCTATGATTACCTGAAGCTGGGTGATCTTGAGGGCTGTACCGTGGCCATTATCATGAACGCAAAAAGCAATAAGATGGGTGCCAAAGACATCATCAAGATCGAGTGCCCCATCGATGCCATCGATCTGGATATCCTTGGATATATCGATCACAACATCACTGTTAATATCATCCGTGATGATGAGATCGTAGACAAGAAAAGACTGTCTCTTCCAAAAGAGATCAAAAATGTTATCAAGTGCAAGAATCCCCGATGCATCACATCCATCGAGCAGGAGCTTGACCAGGTATTTTTCCTCGCTGATCCGGACCGCGAGATCTACCGCTGTAGGTATTGCGAAGAGAAATACAGTGGAAAGTAAATCAGGGACCTAATACAAAACCGCGGATATAGTACCCTTGGCGACGCGCTCCCGCTCCTTGTTTTTTGGTCGCGTTACGTAAGGCGGCAAAATACGCCGCCTAAGTAACGACTAAAAACGAGGGTCGCTACGGATACTATACCCGCGGTTTTTACCACTTTTCCTGAACCTTCACACAATAATTACATACGCAAATCTACACCGTTTTCAAATTTCATTACGAATAAATCACAGAATAGTAGTAGCACCGGACGGTATGATACCGTCCAGTGCTTCTTATTCATTATCTATTCACTTATTACTTTACAATCTTTTTTTGATTTCGGATGTAATTATCTCCAGCGCTTTGATCCGTGCAAAATGCTTATCATCGCTTTCGAGAATATGCCAAGGTGCATACTCCGTCGAAGTCTTTGCGATCATCTCATCCACAGCCTCTTCATACAGATCCCACTTCTCGCGGTTTCTCCAGTCCTCATCAGTGATCTTCCACTGCTTCTCGGGATCTGCAGCTCTGGCATTGAAGCGCTCAAGCTGAGTGTCCTTATCAATATGCACCCAGAACTTGATGAGCACGGCACCCCAATCCTGAAGTTCCTGCTCAAACTCGTTGATCTCATTGTATGCTCTCTGCCAGTCATTTTCAGAGCAGAAGCCTTCAAGCCTCTCAACCATGACGCGCCCGTACCAGGTTCGATCAAAAATGGTGATGTGGCCATCCTTTGGCAGACGGTTCCAGAATCTCCAAAGATAATGCCTTGCCTTTTCATGAGGCTCGGGAGAAGCGATCGGCATAACCTCGTATCCTCTGGGATCAAGGGCTGCGGTAACACGCTTGATATTGCCGCCTTTACCCGCTGCATCCCAGCCCTCATAGGCTATGATAACCGGCATCCTTTTGTGATATATCCTATTATGAAGATCCGACAGTTCAGCCTGAAGTTCCTTAAGTCTGGTTCTGTACTCGTCATCAGATATCCTCACATTGGGATCAATAGCCGAAAGCTTCGGCATTGTCTTAAGGGGGAATGTATTCTGAAGGATAGGCACTGACCTGGTAGAATTTGTAAGTGCAGTATCTATGGCTCTTGTCATGATCTCCAGCATCTGGAGTTCGGCCCACTTACGGCTCTTGGAATCAATGATATACCATGGTGCCGAGAACTGATTGGTATTCTCAAGATAATCGTCGTATACCTTTCTGCAAGTCTTATAATGCTTATTCTGCCAACGATCAAACTTTTCAACTCTCCACTTGGTGGAAGAATCCTCTCTGAGGGCCTCAAGTCTCTTCTTCTGCTCCTTCTCAGAGATATCAAAGAAAAGCTTCACCAAAAGATATCCGTTATCGGACAACTGTCTCTCAAATCTCTTGATACTCCTGATATGGTTGGCATATTCTTTTTCGGAATACTCATCCAGCAAGTACGATTTCGTAGTCTCATCCATCCAGCTGCTATCAAAGAATGATATCTTGCCGGCCTCAGGTATACGTACAAAATACCTGTACAAGAAAGGCCGTCTCACCTCATCCTGTGTAGGCTGAGCAAGTGTCTCGGTCCTGAAAAATCTGGGATCCAGTTCCTTGATGACTCTTCCCAGAACGCTACCCTTGCCGGCAGCGCCCCATCCGTCCAGGATCACCAGAACCGGAAGTTTTTTCTCCTTGATCTGGATCTGCTGTCTGGCAAGCTTGCTCCTTGCGGCATCGATACGCGCCTCGATCTCCTCGGCTTCAGGCTTTTCCCCTTTTACAAAATCTGTAAGCATACGTCTACCCCCTTCTAGTTTTCTGTGACACTGTATTCATCAAAGTCTACACCATTGATCATATCTATTCTCTTATGATCGGAATCGCTGACAAATCCAGCTAATCCCGGATCAAAAAACTTCTGTGTAGAATCGATCCATATCCATTTTCCATCGACAAAAGCTGCATTCCATCCATGGCCTACGGACTCATTCCCCTTAGTTTCCCTGTAAACATAAACACTGGGGATATCTACACAATCCAACAAGGCCAATGTCAGGTAAGTATGTCCTACACAATCGGTACTTGCCTCCTTTCCCCCATGTTCGCTCTTATCCCATGTGATCAGCACATAGGGATCCTGCTCCGGCCACTTGGAGCCGTCGGATCTCCACTCATTATCGTAGGGGATCTTAGCAACCCACTTATATATAGCCTTCGCTTTTTCTCTGTCTGTGGAACAACCCTTAGTGATGGATTCTGCCTTCTTTTTTATGACGCTCCACATATCCTCGTCAAGATTCTTGATCTTCCAAATATATGTTTTTGTTTCACGAACTGCCTGCGGATCCAAGGAGTCAAGAAGATTTGTTACACGTTCCAAGGAATCCATCCGGTTTTTCCAGTCACTGCTGGGATTATTGACAACAGTATTCAGCTTGTAACACTTTCCAAATGCCATATCTCCGATCTTTGCTTTTGAACCCTTAGCAAAAGTAACTTTCTTAAGATTCTTGCATTCGTAGAAAGCGCCTTTTTCAATCTTTGTAACCGATGAAGGGATCTTGGCATTCTTGAGTTTGGAATTCCTACAAAAAGCCCACTTGCCTATGATCTTAACCTTGGTCCCATCGATACTGGCAGGAATATAATCCAATCCATCATGGGTGTAGGTGATCTTGCCGCTGGATCTATCAAATCCAACCCAATCACCCTTGATCTTGTAGGACTTGACCGCCGCCTGTGTTCCTACGGCCGGTGCACTGACCACACATACGCTTATGAAAAGCAGCACTGCCATCAGTTTGATACATATCTTTTTCACAATATCCCCCCTTCTATTGCTTTTACTTTAATAACTGAAGTATAACATATTCATCAGACAATTGGATATTATTTTCGGATACTTGCAATCCTTTTTGGTCCTCTTTATAATTGAGAAAAAATATAAATCGGGGGAAATCTAAATGCTAAAAAGAAATGTCATCACCACACTTATCCTATGCATGCTGATCTGCTTGGTACCAACGGGATCTTGTATTGCAGCCGGTAATCAAAAATCCTATTCCGTAAGCGGCGGAAAAATATATATCAATACCGGAAGCGGACTTATTACCTGGGCTGAAAAAAGCGTAACCTCCGCAAAGATTCCCAAGAAGATCAGCGGTACTACCGTTAAGGGTATTGGGCGATATGCTTTTTCCAACTGCAAAAAACTCAAGTCAGTTACTCTGCCGTCAACAACAAAAAGACTGGATGAAGGCGCCTTTTACGATTGCGTGAATCTAAAAAAGATCTCCTTTCCGAAAGGGAAGAAGATCAAGATGGGGAAATATGTTTTCAGCGGATGCTATAAGCTGAATACCATAAAAAACATACCCAAGGGAACCTTTGCGGATATAATTAAGTCCCTGGAGGATGCTGTAAAGTATCTGGAAGACCCGGAAATCACCGCACAGCAAAGTGAGATGTTCTGGCTCGAAGGTGATGCGGAGAAGGAAGCGGTGTTCAAGGACCTTGCAAATGAGATTACAAAAGGCTGTAAGACCGATAGAAAAAAAGCCCGCGCCATCTGCCTTTGGGTGGTAAAGCATCTTAAATACGAATCCTATAACGGACTTAGCAAAAATCCCTGGGATGTTTATCAACAGATCCTGGAGGACGGAAAGGTTGGAGGAACCGACTGCTTCGGATACTCCCGTCTGACACAAACGCTTTTACAGGCTGTGGGTATCCCCTGCGCCACTATTTTCCAGGACAAGATCGAGTCACGGGGCGATGAAGGAAACCACGAGTTTAACATAGCCTACTTCGATGGCAGATGGCGTTTTATAGACACTACAGATTCAGATTGGAATAACAAGAACACCATCGATGTGTTTGACCTTTCTATCGCAGGCATGGCTTGTGACAGTGATCATCGGGCAGATATGATCGATTACCTTGAAAACGGTAACGGCAATTTCCGTTACCCCATCACGATAGATTGACCTTTACTGATCCTTTATCTCCTTGAAAGCCTTGGCAATGCTTTCGGAGATAAAGGCATCTTTTTTGTATTTTTCATTAAGTTCAAAAAGATGGGATCTGAACATGTCGTGAAAAGCCAGAACCGACATATAATATGAAAGGAGCATATCGGAAAGCTCCGGATCCGAGTCCGAAAAACGACTCTGAGGCAGTTCCATAAGGTCCCTACCGTACTGCTCCATCCTCTCCTCAAGTTCCTCGCCCAGACTCACAAGTTCCTGTGACATGTCACCTATATCATCAAGTATTCCCCTGACACAGCAAACATAACTAGCCACAACGAGATGGATACATTCGTTGCGCTTTGTGGAACTCATAATAACCCTGGGATTCATGTAAGGATCGTCTAAAGACGGAAAAAACGCATAGTAATCCGCATCCTCACCAAGTCTGCCCCTCTTGTCATCAGAGGCGACCCGCTCGTAGATCAGATTATATGCGTCGCTAAACCTGCGCATTCCGTAGAGAAATGAATTAATTGTCATACAGGGGCAGAAGGACTTGAACCCTCGACATCCGGTTTTGGAGACCGACGTTCTACCAACTGAACTATACCCCTAAAGTCCGCACCGTGGCGCGAACTATTGCATTATAGCATACTGCTTTCCATGAAGCAAGGTTTTTTTATCTGTTTTTTGCAAGCTCCAGGATCCCGTCCCAATTAAGTTCGTAAAGCAATAAGAGCGCCTTTTCAAAACGCTTTTTGTCCTCTTCCTTAAGTGAGTACTCCTCTGTGCTTTCTATGACCATCCTGACACAATCATAGTCTTCTACTGATGCAAACTCCTCAAGTGCGCTGTATGCATCATCTAAAAACTCCTGAGAAGCTTCCGGAAGATCATCTTTCTTTTCCACCACCGGCAAAAGAATATCTTTATATGACCTATAGCGATCCAGCATCGCACTAAGATTCTCTTTGATATAATCCAGATCCCCTGACTTGCCTGCAGCTTCCAATTTCTCGGCTTCACTCGACAGTTCCATGGCGCCGATGATCCTGGCCGAAGACTTAAGGCCATGTACCTTGATAGTAAGATTTGATATATCCCCGGCATCAAAGAAACTCTGGATCTCCCCGGACTTGTCATCAATATATGAATAAAATCCCTTTAGGACATTAAGGTATCCTTCTACGCCCCCACTATTGTCGACGCCCTGCTGAACATCCAGTCCCTCACAATCCATAAGGTACTGTGGTATCTGCTCATCCTCAGCTACATCATCATTGTCCGTAATCGTACTTATCTTTTCCTGAGGAAGATATCTGATCAAGATCTCTTCAATCTTATCCGCATCTATAGGCTTTGTAAGATAGTCTTCAAATCCAACAGATAAATACTTTTCTCTAGAACCGGAAATGGCATTGGCCGTAAGGCAGATGGAAGGAGTCCTGAGATTCGGGTTGGTCGTATCAGCGCGAAGTTTTTTTAATGTTTCGATACCATCCATCTCAGGCATCATATGGTCAAGAAAGATAACGTCATATTTTTTCTTGGCACACATAACAAGAGCTTCTGCTCCTCTGGTGGCAGTATCTATCTGAATATCGGTCCTCTTGAGCAGGTTTTCAACAACCTGAAGGTTCATCTCGGTATCATCAACAACCAGGATGACTGCCTCCGGTGCAGTAAACTTCTCGTGATACTTTTTCCTTTCATCCAGAGACTCGCGGAAGGCAGCCTCATAATCTCCAAGGGCCTCCCAATTGACAACCCTCTGCTTAAGACGGAATGAGAAAACAGATCCCTCCCCGTAAACGCTGGAAACCTCAAGTGAAGTACCCATCAGCTTCAAAAGACTGCTGGTTATACTCATTCCAAGGCCCGTACCCTCAATGTTACGGTTACGCTTTTCTTCAATCCTCTCAAACTCGGAATACAGTTTTTTCATATCCTCAGGCTTGATACCGATACCCGTATCCTTAACAGAGAAAAGCATATAAACGCTGTTGGAATCTTCCTGATCCTTTTCAAAATCCACACCAAGAGTAACGCTGCCCTTTTCTGTATACTTGACAGCATTGGTAAGAATATTGGTGATAACCTGCTTAATGCGTACCTCATCTCCGAAAAGGCGCTTAGGTATATCCCTATTGATATCTAGTCTGAGCAAAAGGCCTTTGCTTTCCGCCCTTACCCTGATCATATTGTCAAGATCAATGAGGACTGATGAAAAATCATACTCAACAGGAACGATCTCCATCTTGCCCGCCTCGATCTTGGAAAAGTCAAGAACATCATTGACGATACCGAGAAGCGTATTACCGGCTGTCCGTATGTTTTCTGAATACTCGATAATGCTACTCTCACTGCTCTCCCTGAGGATCATCTCATTCATGCCAAGAACCGCATTGATGGGAGTTCGGATCTCATGGGACATGTTGGAAAGGAATGAAGACTTAGCCTCGTTGGCAGCAACGGCTTCTCTGGTCTCACGATCCTTTTGAGCAGAATAAAGCATGATGATCATCTGGATCACCACTACAAGAACTGCTGCTATGATAGTATAAACCAGCAGATTCCTGAGCTGATTAAAATCATCTGTCGCATCAAACACCGACAGACAGTTCCAGTCATTGGCTACTGTAGTATTATAAACTATATAATCTGCGCCCCTGTATCTAAAGGAAAAATAGTTATCATCTGTCGCCCGAAGATTGTCAACAAGTACCCGACCGAAAGTACCCTCCTCTGAAATATAGTTTCTTCCCAACTGACTACTGTCTGAATGGGTGATGACATCATAGTTACCGTCAAGCACTATCTCCATATCTGCTTCGCTCTCTGCCTCAAGCTTCTCTGTCATCTTTTGAAGATACTCCAGAGAAAAATCCATGGCAGCAACGCTTTTTGCATCGCAAAGAGTCTTGGCCAAAGTGATCATGATGGTATGGGTCTGGGCATCAAGATAAGGATCCACAACCGCTACCTTACCTATACTGGCCCTGGCGCCGATATACCAGGGGCGCTCAGTAGGAACATAATCATCATCAGGGACCCAATCCGTACCGTCCATGTAAATATCATTGATATATCCATATAATCCTGTAGTATTTTCGGATGTCATATTGGATAAGGCTGTGGACTGGTTAATGATGAATGTATCTATCTCCTCGTAAGTACTTCCGTCACGGATCATATTGTCCAGGGTATAGCAAGCCAGTCTCATGGTATCAATACCTGTAGACAGATACTTGTCGATCTCTCTGGCGGAAGCGTTAGCAGTAAGTTCTCCGCTCTTTATGATCCTGTCCGTGGTTTCAGAATAAAGCATAAAGTAAAAAGCAAGGATCACACCCACGAAAAAAGAGATCACAAGTACTGATACCGCAACACTTCTAAGGGCCATTCGGTTTATTTTTTTTGCTTTACCATTTTTACTTACACCCATAAAGCAATCCTATCTAACTATAGTAATATCGCTTCCAAACCACTTGCAGGAAATCTCGCCCAAGGATCCATCTGCCTTCATATCACTGATGATATCCTGCACCTTGTCACGAAGGACATTATCACCCTTTCTGAATCCGATAGCGAATTCCTCTTCCTCAATACTGTCGGAAAGAACATAGTAGGTCTCATCCCCATTAAAAATACAATAGTATGCCACTACGGAATCAAGGATAATGGCATCCAGCTCACCGTTTTTGAGTTTTGCGATCAGCATAAGATTATCATCAAACAGCTCTTCCCTGATCTCTTCATAAAACTCTGATCTTTCCAAAGCCTCCTGCGCCGTAGAACCCTTTTGTACTCCTACTTTTTTACCGGTAAGATCCGAAACCGCCTTAACATCACTGTCACCGGGAACAATAATGATCCGCTCATTTTTCATATAAGGTTCGGAAAGACTCATACTCGCCTCTCTCTCGGGCGTAACCGACAAACCGTTCCAAATACAGTCTATTGAGCCGCTATTGAGCTCATCTTCTTTTTCATCCCAGGCAATGGACTTCTTTTTAAGTTTAACACCCATTCTTTTGCAGACTTCCTTTGCAACATCAATGTCAAATCCCTCGATCTTGCCTGAATCCGCAAGAAAACCCATGGGAGGATAATTTCTATCAAGTCCCAATACCAGTTTCCCTGACTTCAAAACCTTTTTCAGCGAGTCATCTTTTTTCTTTTCAGCCTTTTTTTGCACTTGCCCACAGGCTACCATGGTCAGGCAGAATGCAAAGACCAAAACTATGGAAATGATCCTTTTTTTATATGATCTAATATCCTTCACTGTCTACTCCTGTTATTCTTTCGCAATTCCTGTGCCTTTCTCAGAAATCCCGGAAGATTTGCGAAAATGAAAAGTTCTCGTCCCTTTTCGTACTCGGCAGGAAGATCTGCGATACTGTCAAACCTTACCTCCCGTCCGTCCTTTTCTATATCACGGATGATGCCCTCGGCAGCCTTGCCGCAAACACCATCTATGGCATCCTCATATGCTGCCATGACTGTTGCCGCTCTGGCAAATCTGTCTCCTTCATAGCCCTCGCACTGAACCAGATAAACAGAGGTGAGAAAGGTGATCCCCATATTGGGAAGATCCTCCTCCGGAGTATGAAGGATGAAAAACCTGATCCAATTGCGCCAAGCATAGTAAGTCGGAAAGGTACTGACATCCTCTCGCCTGGCTCCCATGCAATGAAGAGCCTTGGCGCTTCCAACGGAAGCGATCTTCCAGCCGGCTTCTCTGGCCCTGAAACACCACTCCGTATCATCCCAATAAAGAAAGTTTTCCTCCGGAAGAAGTCCGATATCGGATATAACCTCTTTTCTGATCATAAGTGCACACGCAGGAACTGCCTCGGTATAAACAAAATCAGGCATGCTGCCATCCTCTGTATATCCCAGATATGGAACCTCCGTACAGTAGTTTTTAAAATCAATGATCTGACCGAAATTCTGGACGGTATCCGGTCTCTCCATATGGTAGATCTTGGCAGCTGCAATACCTACATCCCCATGCTCCTCAAGGAAATCCAGAAGATTGCTAACACATCCCTCATCCAAAAAGGCGTCATTATCAATACACATGTAGTAGTCGTAGCCCCGCTTACAGGCTGCTCTGAGGCCGGTGTTAAAGCCGCCGCTTCCACCGAGATTTTCGCTGTTTCTGATAAGAGTTAGTCTGCTTCCGTACTCAGCCTCAATGGCATCCCCGGATCCGTCGGTGGATCCGTTATCGCAAACATAGAGATCAAAGTCCTGATAGGTCTGCTCAAATACCGCTTTGATGCAGTCTGTCACCATATCCTTTTTATTGTAATTGCAGATTACTATCCCTATCCTGCTCATCCTCTTTGCCCCTTATCATTATAACCTTAAGAACGGCCCCTTTGCCGTTGCCGAAATCATAGACTGCCTCAGCTAAGGAAGAATACAATCTGCCACCGGTAACGTCATTGTGCGCCCTAAGAAGATTTCCCTCGCAGGTAAGCGCTATGGTATGGACCATGCTACGGATCCTTCCCTTTTCATTAAGACCCGTGATTATATATGAAACCCGCTCTCCTGTCTGAAATCGGACTGTGTCGCCCTTGGCGTAACTAACCGGCACATCTGATACCTGAAGTCCCTCTTTTTTTATATACCCTGCTATCATATTGAAAGAGCTTCCGAAGTATCCGAAAAGTGAAGCTCCGTTCTTTTCAAAATCATATACTATGTCCGAAAACGATCTTTTGATCCCATAGTAAGCTAACACATTATAGACTGCGATAAGCCCACAGCCATTGATACTTGCATTTAGCGGTTCGCCCCCCAGAAGAAGATCCGAAAGAAAATCGCTCTGCTTTCCATACCGAAAGGATTTCATCTGCTCCTGCCAGTCAATATATCCGTCACCCGTGGTCGGAACGTGAAATTTCCTGTTATTCTCCCGGTTTGCTTCGCTTACATCTTCCTTGATGTGAAACATCTTCGAAAAAAGATGCATAAAAAAAAGTATCATAAATTGATAAACCTCTGTTTCTGATAAATGCTTGTTTATTTTACCACTTTATGTACTCTATTACCATGAAAAATGGCGTATTTTGCAATTGACTTTGTCCAAATTGCGTAATATAATTTTACCCGTTGTGCAAAAAACAAAAAAGAAAGGAACACGAAATGAAGATCAACACGAAAAGAATCATTACGGTATTTCTTGCTGCACTCGTAGTGCTTTGCATGATGCCCACACCCCAGAGTAAAGTACAGGCTGAAAATAAGACAGAAAAAGTTACTCTTTTCAAAGGCGAAACACTCCAATCATATTCTTTCGGTGGCAAGATTACTAAAGTATCTTCCTCTAATAAAAAGGTTGCAAAGGTAAAAAAAGATTCTGACTACAAAGCACTTATTACCGCAAAGAAAAAAGGGAAGGCGAATATAACCATCAAATGCCAGCGAGGTACAATAACTTACAAGGTCACTGTACTTGATACTGAATCTTCTTTTGATTTTTCAGTTCAGCAGATAAAAAGCAAATATAATTCATCTATTGATACAATAGTTAAAGTCAAAAACAAAACGTCTCAATCAATAAGAGATATCAAATGCACCTATACCCTAAAAGACAGTACTGGTGTAGAGTTAGAAACTGCTAGTATGTATATTTACGGTCTTGCTTCAAAGCAGTGCGGATATGGTAAGTTTACTGCAGATAGCAGTATAATTTCACAAGGAGTTGATATTACAAAAACAAGTTTTACCATTACTGAAATCAATCGTAGACTTGATACAAAGAATCTCAAAAAGAAAGAAACAGTAAAAGAAAAAGACTTCTCCAAAGATGAAAATAATAAAACCATTACATTAACTGTTTCTGCCAAAAACAAAGCTAAAACGAGTGCTAATGTATATATATTCCTCTTTGCATACGATGCTTCGGGAAATATTATCGGATACAAACATACTCCACTTTATCTCCAGAGTGATAATGGCCTTAAAACAGAAGAAATTAAACTCTATTTATCAACTGATGCATCAGAATTCGCCAGTTATAAAATGGTTTGGACAGCAGTATCATAATCCAAGTAAACCGACTACAAGTAGTTTTAAAAATAAACCGGGTGCAGTGGCTCAGCCACTTGCACCCGGCTTTTTTAATTTCTATTGTTATTACTAATTCTGGTTCTGATAGAACTTATCGCACATCTCGATAGCAAATCTCAGCGGATAAAGCTGAACCATGATGGAATCGATCAGCTCGCCGATCTCGATCCTGAAGGAAACCTTAACGAAGATATCCTCGGGAGTCTCAAACATCTTTTCAAACATCTTGACACTCTCAACATCGATCCTGTTGACCTCGGGAGTGGAGATATCTACGGGAATACCAAGCATGGTAGCCATGGATGTTGCTGCAGAACCCATCATCTGGTTCATTGCCTCTGAAGCTGCTGAAAGATGCAACTCACTGATCTCTCCCTGAGTATTTCCGGGGCCACCCATCATAAGATCTGTCATGCAAAGCACATCAGGCTCCTTGAGGATGAAGACGTTGTTACCGGTCAGTCCCTGAACATAGTGGATCTGAACAAAAATACAGGTCTTCTCATAATCGTCAAGTGCCTGGGCACGGTTGATAAGCTCAACTCTGGGAGTCGTTATATCAACTCTCTGATTGACCATCATGGAAAGAGTTGTGGCAGAATTGCCCATGGTAATATTACCGATCTCTCCCAAAAGGTCCTTTTGATCCTGAGTAAACTCGTTTTTAATCATAACTCCCCCAATCCTAAATATCATCTACACAAACAGCACCAACTGCTCGAATGTTCATGGGATAAACGTTGTCTCTTCCGAAGTAACCGGAGATATAATCCACATAATCCGATGTATTCTTTTCCGGTACAACAGCCATGATAACTCCTGCAAGGCCTCCACCGTGGATCCTGCATACTCCGTCTCCGATAGAAGCTAAAAACTGCTCCGTAAGAGCCAGTGCAAGAGGAATGGACTGCTCCTCCGGCGTCGCTATGCAGTAGCCGTTCTGCAAAAGCTCGTAGGATGACGAACCTGATGCAGATAAAAGTGAAAGGATCGACCCAATATCACGGGCACCAATGGCTTCTGCCATCTTATCAACTCTGGCTGTCTCATTAAAGAAGTGCATCGCACGAAGAAGAGCTCTGTCATTGCCAAGCTTTTTGCGGATCTGTGTAACATGGGATAAAAAGGCTTCCATATTGGTATCACAAAGGCGCTTGCCCCCAAGTTCCTCAGCTACCGCAAACATCTCCTGAGGCATGGCCGAATACTCGGCTGAAAGATCCGCATGCCCTCCTCCGGTATTGACGATAACAAGTCTGTATCCGTACTCGTCAAATGAGAATGGAATCTGACCGTACTCGATCTCATCTCCACCAAAATCAAGTCTGATGGGGCCTCCCACGGCGCATGCCATCTGATCCATAAGTCCCGATGCCTTGTTCCAGAAATGATTCTCTGAATACTGGCCTATCCTTGCGTAGTCCGAAACCGGAATCTTGCCATCATTGAAAAAGTGATTGAAAATGGCAGCCACAAGCATCTCAAAGGATGCTGAAGAACTGATACCGGCTGCTGGGATAACGGTAGTGGTGACGTAAGCCTTAAAGCCATGTACCTGGTAGCCCATCTTACGGGCACCCTCTGCCATCCCGGCGATAAGTGAGATCGTACCGCTCTCCTTGGGTATTGAATCGATAGCATCAAGATCTACCGTGATACGGGGATAACCCTCGCTCTGGATCTCGATGATCTCATCTCCACTGACCGCAGCTGCTCCTATAGTATCAAGATCAATACTGGCGGCTATGACTTTGCCTCCATTATGATCGGTATGATTGCCAATGATCTCTGTACGTCCCGGTGAAGTAAAAAAAGAAAGCTCTGCCTCTCCGAAAGACTGGGAATAACCGTCTGCAAGGTGCTCATATCTTGCCGCAGCACCCTCGGTATCCTTATATATCCTGCTCAGCTTTTCAGCTGACGGAATAATATTTGACATGATAACCCTCCCTCCTGATAAAAAGATACCTTTATAGTATATCTTTTTTTGCATGAACTTGCAATCCGAAAGACTTTGTTTTATACTATCCGAGGTAATTATTGGAAATGGCTTTCGCCGGTTGAAAAAAGCCCTTGATCCAGGCGCTTTAGGCGCAGCCAAAATCAACTAATATTGGAGGAATTCATCAATGGAAAAAACTAAGAGCGGTGATCTTTCTACAAGAGTCATGGTAGAACTGGCAGTACTTATTGCCATAGTTCTTCTGATGTCATTTACACCGCTTGGATATCTTAACATAGGCCCCCTCTCCATAACACTTTTGTGTATTCCGGTAGCAGTGGGTGCTATACACCTCGGACCTAAGGCCGGTCTTGTTCTGGGGCTTGTATTTGGTATAACAAGTTTTGTACAGTGCTTTGGACTCAGCGCCTTCGGAACACTTCTTTTCAGTGTTAACCCCATGGCAACATTCATTATCTGTGTTGTAACCAGAGCTCTTATGGGTTGGCTTTGCGGACTTATCTACGTAGGTCTTTCACACAGTCCTCTCCCCAAACCTCTGTCAATGTTTATCGCAGCTCTTTCTGCACCTGTACTTAATACAGTATTCTTTATGAGCGTACTTGTACTTTGCTTCACACCCACCCTTCAGAATGACTTCGGTATGGGTAGTGCAGTTCTTCCCTTCCTTGTATCCTTTGTTGGCATCAACGGAGTGGTTGAGTGGATCTCAGGTTGTATCGTAGGAGGCTCTGTTGCTATAGCGCTTAGCAGAGCATTCCATGATTGATGGCAGACCACATTATATAGCGCGTTCTTTTATGCTCCTGAGGAGAAACCTTAGGAGCTTTCTTCGATTTGAGATAGCTTATAAGCTCATCTCGATCTTTATCTTTTTCCCTTTGATGGAAAAACTTGAAAATATTGCCCTGCGTATTGCCGGAGTATACTACCTTTCAAACTACAATCTGAAACGTGTACTCCACAACCCGATAGTCTGGATAATGGTAATTATATCCATCATCCTTATAGGGCTTTTTATCTCGATCGAACTTTTAGGCTTGGCCTCCGGTATCCATGCTTCTTTTTTCAAGAAAAACATTTCCGCAACGGATATGTTCGGAGAGGCAATGGGACATCTGTGGCGGCTTTTTTCCGCAAAAAAGCCGGGCAACTTTCTTATCATACTGTATTCATTTATTCTGGTCCCCCTGGTGGATATCTATGATACAGCCACTATCATCCAGAACTTTTCATTTTTCGGATATATAGCCGACCGGATTTCACGAAAGACCCGATATGAAATAATAGCCGGAGTTGTGGCGGTGATCCTTATCCTTCTGTTTTTTACAACACTATATACGATACCCATTCTGGTTAGTAAAAAAACAGACTTCATAGAAGCTGCAAAAGAAAGCATTCTTACCATAAGGCTTCATATATTCCGATCCTTCTTTGTTATTATTTCATGGATAATCCTCGGATTAGCCCTTTCAGGCGCACTTGTGGTCGGCCTTATCATTACTTCGCGACTTACTATCAGGTGGCTGGACCCGGACATCAATCCCTCTGTTCTGGCATCCAATGAGGCGGTACTGATAATTGAGATGATCGTTGCGCTTTTCGTTGTACTGATCATCTCCCCTATAGTAATGTCCCGGTTGTCCATGGGGTACTTCTACAAAAAAGAGATCCCCGAGTATGTTCCGGCTCCCCACCACATCAGAGACAGATGGTGGGCAAAGCTTATCGTTGCATCTATCGTTATCGTCGCGGGATTCTTTTTCATTCCGCCCAAATACCAGCAGGCAAAACTTGCCCTGGCAGGAAGCAATCGTGGTGTCATGATAATGGCCCACAGGGGCGATTCGGTATCTGCTCCGGAAAATACCCTACCTGCCTTTTTAAAGGCCATAGAACACGGTGCTGACGCCGCTGAGCTTGATGTTCAGATGACGAAGGACGGGGTGATCGTCTGCATGCATGACAGTTCTCTGAAACGGACCACCGGAGTTGACAAAAAGATCTGGGAAGTTACTTACAATGAGATAAAAGATCTAGATAACGGAAGTCACTTTTCACCCAGCTATCGATTCACTCGGATCCCGACTTTGGATCAGGTAATGAAACTGACAAAAGGTCATCTTTATCTTAATATAGAGATCAAGCGGACGGGACATGACGATGGGATCGTTGAAAAAACCCTGGATATCATCGCATCCAATCATTATGAAAACGACTGCGATATCACTTCTTTTGACTACGATACTTTAAAGCAGATAAAAGCGCTGAATCCGGATATCTACACTGTCTACACCACTACTGTAGGTGGCGGAGACATAAGCAAGCTCAAGGCTGCCAACGCTTTTTCCATCGAAGAGAATTTCGTGACCGCCAGCATGGTCAGATATCTGCGCAAGGAGAATAAGGGCATCTTCGTATGGACGGTCAATTCCCAGCGCGATATCAATCGTCTGATAGACCTGAATGTGGATGCTATCATAACGGATAACGTATCCCTGGGTGTCAACCTTATAGAAACCAATCAGGGCGTCATGGGAATACTGCTGAGAGTCCAACGGCTGATCATGTCACTGTAAGAAAAATAAAAGTATGCAAAAAGCGCTTCCCCGAAAGGAAGCGCTTTTCTTAGCTTTATTATACGGGATAAGCTCCGTTTTCCTTGTCTGCAGCGGCAGGATCAATACCTGTCTGCTGAGCCTGTCTGTACTCGAAGAACTCAGTCGCAACCTGAGGGAACAGTGCGTAGGAAAGGATATCCTCATCCTGCTGCTTCCACTGCTTCATCTCCTCTTCGATCTCCCCAAGCTGAGGCTTGATAAGATCAGCGGGTCTGCAGGTGATAGCGTTCTTAGCATCATCTCCGAGAACCTTCTGAACAACCTCGGGATTGAAAGGCTTAACTGTCTGGCCGTACTTTCCGAGAAGAATGTCCTTGGTCTCATTGGTAGCTACCTTGTAGCGCTCACCCATAAGTACGTTGAACACTGCCTGTGTACCAACGATCTGTGAAGAAGGTGTAACCAAGGGGGGCTCACCCAGATCCTTACGAACTCTGGGAACCTCTTCAAGAACCTCATTGAACTTATCCTCTTTGCCCTGCTCCTTGAGCTGGGAAACCAGGTTTGAAAGCATACCGCCGGGTACCTGATACTGAAGGGTCTTGATGTTAACACCAAGTACCTTGGGATTCATAAGACCGCTGTCAAGGCACTCCTGACGAAGAGGTGCGAAGTACTCGCCGATCTCGCAAAGAAGATCAATATCAAGTCCGGTATCATACTCAGTACCCTTGAAGGCCTCAACCATAACCTCGGTAGCGGGCTGGCTGGTTCCAAGTGCGAAGGGGCTCATTGCGGTATCGATGATATCGCAGCCTGCCTCTACAGCCTTCATATATGTCATAGAAGCAACACCTGAGGTGTAATGTGTATGAAGCTCAATAGGAAGCTTTGTTGCGCTCTTAAGGGCACGTACAAGCTTCTCAGCCTCAACGGGAACGAGAAGACCTGCCATATCCTTGATGCAGAGTGAATCTGCACCCATGTCCTCGATCTTCTTGGCAATGTCCATCCAGTAATCAAGAGTATATGCATCACCAAGTGTATAAGAAAGGGCGATCTGTGCATGTCCCTTTTCCTTGTTGCAGGCCTTGACTGCTGTCTCAAGGTTACGAACGTCATTGAGGCAGTCGAAGATACGGATGATGTCGATTCCGTTGGCAATTGACTTCTGAACGAAGTACTCTACTACATCATCTGCATAGGGCTTGTAACCCAGGATGTTCTGTCCACGGAAAAGCATCTGAAGCTTGGTGTTCTTGAAACCATCACGAAGCTTACGAAGACGCTCCCAGGGATCTTCTTTGAGGAAGCGGAGGCAGGCATCAAAGGTTGCACCACCCCAGCACTCAACTGCATTGAATCCCACCTGATCCATTTTATCAATGATGGGAAGCATCTGCTCGGTTGTCATTCGTGTCGCGATCAGAGACTGATGTGCGTCACGAAGGACTGTTTCTGTAATTTTAACTCCCATTTTATTCTCCTATATTATTCTATACCGCGATATACTACATTGATCCGAGCCCTACCGCTCCGGCTCCGCAGTTTACTACTTTGAGCCGAGCACTTCTGCTCCGGCTCCGCAGTCTACTACTTTGAGCCGAGCGCTTCTGCTCCGGCTCCGCAGTCTACTACTTTGAGCCGAGCGCCGAGATAACCCCTATTATTGACCTGCCTGCTTCGCAGTCAGTCGTCGCTTCGCGACTTATGTCAATAATCACGGTTATCTCGCCAAACCGGTCTGCTCATGATGTATCTTGCAAGCAAGCTTGCGATACATCATTTCACATCCCTGCTCGGCTCAATTTATACGCCGAAAATTGCCATAAATACACCTGCCGCAACAGCAGTTCCGATAACACCGGCTACGTTAGGTCCCATAGCATGCATCAGAAGGAAGTTGGTAGGATCTGCCTCTGCTCCGACCTTCTGTGATACACGGGCTGCCATAGGTACTGCAGACACACCTGCCGAACCGATAAGAGGGTTGATCTTGCCGCCTGTAAGCTTGCAAAGAAGTTTTCCAAAAAGAACTCCCATGGTTGTTGCAAGGATAAAAGCAACGAGACCGAGTGCTACGATCTTAAGGGTGCTGATGTTAAGGAATGCCTCAGCAGATGTAGATGCTCCTACGGATGTTCCCAGAAGGATTACTACGATGTACATAAGAGCATTGCTGGCTGTATCTGAAAGCTGTCTTGTAACGCCGCACTCACGGAAGAGGTTACCCAGCATGAGCATACCTACAAGAGGTGCGGTGGTAGGAAGGATCAGACATACAACGACAGTAACGATGATGGGGAAAAGGATCCTCTCAAGCTTGGAAACAGGGCGAAGATTCTTCATCTTGATCTTGCGCTCTTCCTCTGTCGTAAAGAGTTTCATGATCGGGGGCTGGATAATGGGTACCAGTGACATGTATGAATATGCCGCCACTGCGATAGGCCCCATCAAGGCCGTCTGTCCCAGCTTACCGGCAAGGAAGATGGATGTAGGACCATCCGCTCCTCCGATGATAGCGATAGCTGCTGCTGCCTGATCGGAGAATCCGAAAAGAATGGCAAGCAGGTATGCACCGTAAATTCCGAACTGTGCTGCCGCACCCATAACAAAGCTGATGGGATTAGCGATAAGCGGCGAGAAGTCCGTCATGGCTCCGACACCCATGAAGATAAGTGACGGAAGGATGGACCACTCATCCAGCAAATAGAAATAGTACAAAAGACCGCCTACACCATTGCTGGTCTCCTCCGGGCTTGCAATAATATCGGGATAGATATTAACCAGGAGCATACCAAACGCAATAGGCACCAGAAGAAGCGGCTCAAAACCCTTGGCAATTGCAAGATAAAGGAATACAAATGCCACAAGGATCATGATGAAATTTCCAACCGTAAGGTTAAAGAACGCTGTCTGGTGTACGAGGTTGTCCAATGTTGTGATTACATAATCCATGGATTACCTCCTCAAGAATCAGTCTTCGTTCAGTGTAGCAAGGAGAGCACCTGCCTCAACGGGTGAACCCTCAGTAATATCGATTGAAGCTACTGTACCTGCCTTAGGAGCAACTACAGGAGTCTCCATCTTCATAACCTCAAGAACGACTACAGTGTCGCCTGCATTAACATGATCACCAACCTTGGTAGGAATTGAGAACACCTTACCGGCTGCGCCTGCCTCGATACGAAGGCCGCCTGCTGCGCCTGAAGCTGCAGGTGCTGCTGCGGGTGCGGCTGCTGCTGCAGGAGCGGGTGCAGAAACGGGTGATACTCCGCTGCCTCCCTTGTCCTCAACAGTTACATCATATGATTTTCCATTAACTGTGATGGTATAATTTTTCATTGTAGATCTCCCTTCTAAAATCTTCTCTTAATGGAGCGAACCACGAAGCTGTCGGTAGATGCTCCCGTGCTTGCCGCAATAGCGGCTGTAATTACTGCAACAAGTTCCAGATCGTCTGTCACACTCGCCTGACTAACAGGTGCTGCTGCTACAACTGCAGACTGTGCCTGGCTCTCTGCCGACTTCTTCTCGGCTGCCCTCTTTTCCAGATAAGGGAAGATGTTGAAGGCAGCAATGATAAATGCTATAAGTATCAGGACTACGAACACGATACCCATTCCCATGAGCAGGTTCATAAAAGCTTTTTCCATAAGCTCGCCCAAAGAATAGATTATCTCGGCATTCATAGCCGTAGGCTTCATAGTGAGGTAATTGTAAACGATAACAAATCTTACATCGCGCTTTGCAAAATGAATGATCTGCTTGGTCGTTACTGTCTTACCAGTTTTTTCAACCGTAAAATCCCCGTAGCTTTTGAACTCTCCAACGGAAGGCGTAATGTCCATCCAGTTTTCCATCATCTCGATATACATATCGTATGTGGAAGCATTGTCGGGATCTGAATCCTTCTGTGAATTGAAGCTCTCCAGCGCAGTCTTCAGATCGTCTGCTGACATGTACTGAAGCTGTTCGATCATCTGAAGAGAACTGCTTTCAAGATCCTCCTTGGTGTGGCCCTTAAAGTCAGGCTCACCTGTGATACTGCAGGCACCAAGTGTAAAAGCGGCAAGGAGTACGGCGCATATTATCCGTAATGTCTTTTTCATGATTCTCCCTTCTACTTTGCGGAATGCTTCTTGTAGGAAGCAGTCTCCTCTCTCTTGGTATAAAGCATATCGAATCCGTCGATGAGATACTTTCTAACGTCCTCACCTGCAAGAACACGATCAACAGTACCACGACGAACAGCATTGGCTGTACCGTTGATACGTGAAGCAAAATCTGCCTGTGAGATATCAGATGCGATGGCACTTGCTGCCTTTGCATCCATGATTCCCATATCGGACTCAGCAAGAGCAAATACCATATCTGCTCCGATAGCCTTGGAATTCATGGTGAGCATAGCGCTTCCATATGCCTTGCCTGTTACAAGAGTGATCTTGCCGACACTTGCCTCAGCGAAAGCCATAACAAGACGAGCTACGCTGCGGGGCATATATTTCTCACCCTCCTCACTTCTCTCATAACCTGTAACATTAACAAGTGAAAGAACGGGGATCTCAAATGAATCACAGAACTTAACGAAGGCAACTGCCTTGGCAGCCCCATCACCTGTGATAGTGTTGCTTCCGTCTGAATTACCCACAACGCCGACAGTAAGTCCGCCCAGTCTGATAAATGCTGTAAGCATATCCTTTGCAGAACCTGCACCAACCTCGAAGATGTTGTTGGAATCAGCAATCTCTGCAGCGATTACTCTCGCATCGCCATTGGCAGCTGAAAGGCCAATACTTGCACGATTAAGATCATCCTTGCTGTCTTCCTTGCGGCCATCCTCAAGAAGTGATCCGGGAAGCATTGTAACAAGGTTACGGATAGCTGTGAAAATATCATTCTCACTGCCGATGCCGTCTACATCACCGGCTACCTCAAAATGGTATGCTGCGCTTGCTGTATCGTTCTTAGCTGCGCTGTTGCCGGGGATCGAATCAGGTGTCTGATAGAAAAGCTTTGCATCATCAGCCATGAATACGAAATCAGACAAGCCTGCAAGTGTTGCAAGTCCGCCTCCGCAATTACCTGTAATAGCTGTTATCTGGGGAACGACACCACTTGCCTTCGCTGCTCTCGCATAGATGCTTCCAAGAGCATCAAGCGCATCAAAAGACTCGGTAAGTCTTACTCCTGTAGAATCAAGAATACCGATAACGGGAGCACCCATCTTCTCTGCCATGTCATAGACACTGCAGATCTTGCGGGCATGCATCTCACCAATGCTACCACCGAGCACCTCTTTGTCCTGTGCATACACGAAAACAAGGTTGCCATCGATCAGTCCATGACCACACACCACGCCGTCTGAAGGGGTGTCCTTGGCGCCAACGTTAAAATCTGTGGAACGGGCTGTTATGCCGGCTCCCAGCTCAACAAAACTGTTAGCATCAAGGAGTGCTTCCACCTTAGGGCGTGCTGCGCTCTTTGTACCGTCACTCATATACTTCCTCCTTAATAAATAATATATTGTATAGAAAACTTTGGTTTTCCATAAGCCTTACCGTCTATAGTAGCTTATTATATTGTTTTTTTCAAGTTTATTTACTGCCTCGGGCTAGACATCAACTTCAAGTGAAGCCTCCGCCTCAGCCTGCTGCCTGTACTCCTCCATCTGCACCGCCGAAAGGGTTGGCAGATCTTCAATGGATGTAACTCCGAAGACACGGAGAAACTCCTCGGTTGTTCCGAAAAGCATGGGACGTCCCGGTGCATCCAGACGGCCTACCTCCTCTATCAGCTCATAGTCAACAAGTCTTGACACTGCATGATCGGAAGATACTCCTCTTATCTTTTCTATCTCCGCCTT
>JAEEGL014968105.1_pt1 | contig 68112 bp, 52 predicted proteins | sample 9134231 | NCBI WGS metagenome assembly JAEEGL01 (sample SAMN16246548, study PRJNA631951) | gut metagenome | biome: gut microbiome; feature: rumen; material: fiber-attached | host: Bos | place: Iran: Karaj | collected 2018-10 | reverse complement strand
TCGTCACACATCGTTTTGTCGCTGCAGCAGCGCAACGCGAAACGATAAATATCGTCTGCAAATAGATCTATTGCGTTGTTGTATTCGGCCAGCGTCATCTTGGGTTCTTTGCTTTTCTACTATATAATCGTTTCAGACCCCTTAAATGATACACTTTTTTGAAGAAAAACTAAAATTTGAAAAAAAAACTATTAGTGATATAACGTATTCTTTTGTTTATCAGATAATTATATATTCGATTTTGACCCGTTGTGGAATGTGTTTTTCATCATAATTATTTTATGAGAACAAGTTGTTCGGCTCGTTCGAGTAGAGCGACCCTGACGAGGCAATCATCGCGGCACATAAGATTGGCGACGAATATCTGCAGAAAAATGTATGAGGTTATGCCACTTCCGAACCGTTCACGCACGGCACCTCGGGCTCAGTTTATGCGCTGGCTAAAGAAATGCCTAGCCATAGACGATATGAGCAAGTGCGACACCTTTACTCCGGCTTACAACAGTTCTTGAAGTGTAAGGCAAAAAAAACGGAGAGTTGTTTGCATTGTCAAATAACTCTCCGTTTTTAGTTTGCTGTTTTTTGCTCACTTGAGCGTCGTTACTGATTCTTTTGTCCAGAGTTTCAGAAAGTTTTCAACTTTTTGGCGGTTGTACGACTTGCCCTCTTCCAACGAGGCAGACTCCTGTATGTGTATTGGTGTGCCCTCCTCGTCAAGGATTACAAAAACTGGGAATCCGAAGCGTGCAGGATTGCCGAGGTATTTCATAGCCTCGCGGTTTTTGTTTGCTTTCGAGTAGTTTATGTGCACGTAGACGAAATTCTTTTCCAGCAGCGGCGCAACAACACTGTCGCTGGTGGCAAACTGTGCAAAGCGTATGCACCACGGACACCAGTTGCCGCCAACCTGGCACAGCACATAGCGGTCGGTCTGTTTGGCAAGTTCGACGGCGCCGGCAATTTGCGCCATACCGTCAACCTCCTCGTTGTAGTATTTTACATCCTGCGCCATTGCGCTGCCGATACCGAAAACCAATAATGCTATAATGACAATCTTTTTCATTGTTAGATTCTGAACTTTAAAATATTATCAATCCTTGTATCCATTTGGGTTCTGGCTCTGCCAGCGCCAGCTGTCGCGGCACATCTCATCAATGCCATATTCGGCCTTCCATCCCAGTTCGCGTTCAGCCTTCGACGGGTCGCTGTAGCAGGTGGCGATGTCGCCGGCGCGGCGCGGTTTGATGGAGTAGGGAACCTTGATGTCGTTAACCTTCTGAAATGCATTAACTACATCCAACACGCTGTATCCGTGGCCGGTGCCGAGATTGTATATGGCCAGTCCGCAGCGGTGGTCAATGGCTTTCAGGGCACAGACGTGGCCGCGGGCCAGGTCGACGACGTGGATATAGTCGCGAACACCGGTGCCGTCGGGTGTGTCGTAGTCGTTGCCGAAAACGCCCAGTTCAGGACGTTTGCCAATGGCCACTTGAGTAACGTATGGCATCAGGTTGTTGGGAATGCCGTTGGGATCCTCGCCCATAGTGCCGCTGGGATGTGCGCCGATAGGGTTGAAATAGCGCAGCAGGACGACATTCCATTCCGGGTCGGCCTTTTGAATGTCAATCATTATCTGTTCCAGCATACTCTTGGTCCATCCGTAGGGGTTGGTGCACTGGCCTTTAGGGCATTTTTCCGTGATTGGAATCTCCTCGGGATCGCCGTACACCGTTGCCGACGAGCTGAAAATGATGTTCTTGCAGTTGTGGTTGCGCAGCACGTCGAGCAACACAAGCGTACCGCCAATGTTGTTCTCATAATACTCCCACGGCTTTTCTACCGACTCGCCTACAGCCTTCAGTCCGGCAAAGTGTATGCAGGCATCGCAGGGATGTTCCGTCAATACACGATCCAAGCCTTCGCGGTCGCGAATATCTACCTGATAGAATGCCACTGGACGACCGGTGATATTCTGAACACGCTCCAGCGACACCTTCGATGAGTTGTTTAGGTTATCGACAACAACAACTTCGTAACCAGCTTGCTGCAATTCGACGATTGTGTGCGATCCGATGAATCCGGCACCACCTGTGACAAGTATTCTGCTCATATTGTTTTGTTGTTATTCTGTTATCGTTTTGTCTTTATATTTAATATAAAATGTTGTTTGTCAGGTTGTCAAAGCAAAATGTGCAATAGACAACCTTTTGCAAAGATATACATTTTTTTTAACTTGTTTCTACCTTTTCGGCAGTCTTGAACTAATCTTTTGTCCTGAGGCAGTGACTAGGGCAGTAGGTAGTTTGCCTTTCAAAAATGTTATTGGATATAAACGTTTTTCTTCCAACCAACATTGGCACCTGCAAAATTAGGGAAAAAGAAATTTTTACGGATTTTATTTCGACTTTTAAAACCCTGATATTGTAAATATTTGTATATAAGTGTATTATGTATCAGAATTTAATAATGTTTCACAGTGTTTTATAGTGTTGTGTTCGAAACAAAAATATTGCTTTCCATATACTTTCTTCGGCATATGTACAGTATTTGTACAGTATATGTACAGTATTTGTACGCTTCGAAAGCGTACAAATACTGTACATATACTGTACAAATACTGTACATATGCCTGTCTTGGTACTGGGCGAATGAGGGGGGGGGGCAGTCGACCACGCACCAGGTCCCTCCACACGCTTCACCGGAACTTGTGCCAAGTACCGTGCAATGGCCAGTGTAGGTGTGGAGAAAGTTTTGAAAAAATGTTTAATAAATGCCTTTGAGTTATTGCAGGAACGGACTTATTAATATTTTCTAAAAAATGTTTTTTTTTGGACAATATTTTTTTTGCTTTGTCGTTTCAAAGTCCGTGGCGAGATGAAACTCGCTGTGTTTTATATTGTTTTTTTAGACAACCGACATTATATTAGATATTTAGAATGATAGACATTGAATCATCGGCACGCCGCAACGCCCTCGACAAACTGATTGTCGTTGGTGACCGCGTACTTATTGAACCCGGCACTGCTGCGCAAAAGACCAAGAGCGGCCTCTATCTGCCTGCCGGATATCAGGAGAAAGAGGATATCCAGTCGGGATACATATTAAAATGCGGCCCGGGCTATGCGCTGCCCAATATGGACGGTGACGAGCCCTGGAACCCTAAAGACAAGGAACCCAAATATTTGCCACTTCAGGTCAAGCCTGGCGATTTGGCGCTTTTTATGCAAAAGAACGCTGTGGAAATCAAATATAACGGACATAAATACTACATCGTCCCGCAAAGTGCCATACTTTTGGTCGAACGCGACGAGTTTTGAAATATAGAATGTTTAAACATCAAATAATCAAAATATAAGACAAGCCAATGACTTCAAACGAAATACGCAGCCAATTCCTCAAATTCTTTGAGAGCAAGAATCACCACGTTGTACCGTCGGCTCCGATGGTAGTCAAAAATGACCCTACACTGATGTTCACCAACGCCGGTATGAACCAGTTCAAGGACATCTTTCTCGGCAACAGTCCTGCACAGTATCCGCGTGTGTGCGACTCGCAGAAATGCCTGAGAGTGAGCGGAAAACACAACGATTTGGAGGAGGTGGGACACGACACCTATCACCATACTATGTTTGAGATGCTCGGCAACTGGTCGTTTGGCGACTATTTCAAGAAGGAAGCAATAGCCTATGGCTGGGAGTTTCTGACCGAGGTGATGAAGATTGACAAGAACTCGCTGTATGTCACCGTCTTTGGCGGTGACGAGAAGGAGGGTCTTGCTATGGACACCGAGGCCTATGACTTCTGGAAAGAGCATATCGCCGAGGAGCGCATTCTGAAGGGTTCGAAGAAGGACAACTTCTGGGAGATGGGCGACCAGGGCCCCTGCGGTCCCTGTAGCGAGATACACATCGACCTGCGCGATGCGGAGGAGAAGACCAAAGTGCCTGGCGCTGAACTTGTAAACAAGGACAATCCTCTGGTTATTGAGATATGGAATCTCGTGTTTATGCAATACAACCGTCTGGCTAACGGAACTCTGGAGCCGCTGAAAGCCAAGCATATAGACACCGGTATGGGTTTTGAACGCCTTTGTATGGTTATGCAGGGCAAGAAGTCGAATTACGACACCGATGTTTTCCAGCCTCTGATTCAGGAAATTGCGAAAAGGGCAGGCTTGACCTATGGCAAAAACGAGGATGCCGACATCGCTATGCGTGTCTGCGCCGACCATCTTAGAGCCGTGAGTTTCTCTATTGCCGACGGTCAGCTGCCGTCGAATGCCAAGGCCGGCTACGTCATACGCCGCATCCTGCGCCGTGCTGTGCGCTACGGATACACATTCCTTGGTTTCAAGGAACCATTTATGCACACGCTTGTACCGACGTTGGTGGGGCAAATGGGAGACCAGTACCCTGAACTGAAAGCACAGCAGGAGCTTGTGTGCCGCATCATCAAGGAAGAGGAACAGTCGTTCCTCAAGACCCTTTCGAACGGAATTTTGAAGTTTGAAAACTATATAGCCAAAGCCCTCGAGTGCGAGACAAACTGCGAGGCCTGCGAACAGAAGGTCAAGGTTGAAAAGGTCATTGACGGTGCCTTTGCTTTCGAGCTTTTCGACACTTACGGCTTCCCCATCGATCTTACGCAGCTGATGGCTGCCGAAAAGGGTTGGACAGTTGATATGGAAGGTTTCTCCAAAGGCTTGGCCGAGCAGAAGGATCGTTCGCGCGCCGCTGCAAAGACTGAAAGTGACGACTGGGTTGAACTGCAACCCGGTGTGGAAGAGCAGTTTGTAGGTTATGATGAACTTGTAAGCGAAGTACACATTGTCCGTTATCGTCACGTGCGCGCCAAAGACCGCGAGTTCTACCAGCTGGTGTTCGACCGTACTCCGTTCTATGGCGAAGGCGGTGGTCAGGTGGGCGACAACGGTACTATCGGCTGTGGCGACGAGGTTATACCCATTGTCGACACCAAGAAGGAAAACAATCTTATTGTTCATATTGTCACTAAGTTGCCATCGGATGTCAACGCTACGTTCAAAGCTGAGGTTGACCGTTGCCGTCGTTTTGCAATACAATGCAACCATTCGGCTACGCACTTGCTTCACAAGGCATTGCGCAATGTGCTTGGTACCCACGTCGAGCAGAAGGGTTCGAGTGTTGACGATCAGCGTCTGCGTTTCGACTTCTCTCATTTTGCCAAGCTTACAAAAGAGGAAATCCGCGAGGTCGAGAAGCAGGTCAATATCGATATTTGGCACGCTATGCCGCTTGAGGAACATCGTGCTATGCCCATTGCCGAAGCACAGAAGCTGGGTGCTATGGCCCTTTTTGGAGAAAAGTATGGCGAGACAGTCCGTGTTGTGAAATTTGGCGACAGTGTGGAGTTCTGCGGAGGTACACATACTGACAATACAGGTCATATCGGCTCGTTCCGCATTGTCAGTGAAGGTGCTGTCGCTGCCGGTATGCGCCGTATTGAGGCTGTCACTGGCGGTGCTGCCGAGCGCTATGTCGACGCTTTACAGGACCAGTTGGAGGATGCCAAGATGCTAATGAAGAATCCCAAGGACCTTTCTTCAGCCATCCAGAAGTTGCAGGATGAGAATGCTGAACTGCGCAGCCAGATCGCCGCTTTCCAGAAGGAGAAGGTGGCTGGTGTGTGCCGTTCTCTTGGCGAAGAACTGAAGAACAACCCTGTCCTGGCAAAACGTATGGACATTGACATTATGCAGCTGAAGGATGGTGTCCTTCAATTGCGTACAGAGCATCCCGATATGGCGTTGGTGCTCGGTGCTGTTGTCGCCGACAAGCCTCAGCTGATGATATGTCTGGGCCAGAATCGTGTTGACGCTGGTAAGAACGCTGGCACCATCATCCGTACTGCCGGCAAGGAGATCCAGGGTGGCGGTGGCGGACAGCCCGCATACGCTACTGCAGGCGGCAAGAACGCCAGTGGCTTGGACCAAGCCATTGAAGTTGCAGTAAAGGAAATTGAAAACTGAACACTATGGAAGACATCTTGAAAGGCAACAAACGCCGATATCATATTGACTCTCTTGTTGAAAGCAATGATCTTGGGAATGTTTACAGAGCATTCTCGCGTCATCGCTCTGGACAGAAAATCAAACGACGCTATTATGCTGTTTTTGAACGTAATGCTATCGCGTCGGTGTCTGATTTCGATGCTGCCTTGGCTGCTTCTGCAATGGCAATGCCTTATGATGTTTTCGAAGATGAACGCTTTGAACAGGATGGACGACATTTTGTCGTTATGGCCAAAGGTATTCCTCCTCGCGAGCCTAACAAACGCTGGGCAGCATTGCAGAACCACGGCTATCTTATGCTGATACTTGCGGCACTGATATTCATCCTTATGATAGTTCGTTTTTTCCAGTCACCGTCGGACAACACGGTTGCAAACAACGAGCCTGTTGCAGAAACAGAACAGTTTGAAATGGAATAGTATTTCTACTACTTAAAATAAAAAAGCTGCCCGAAATTCGAGCAGCTTTTTTGTTTGTTATATCTTTTTCGTTCAGCTCTTGATACGCATTTTGTAGAACGAGCGGAAGACGAAGAAGAGTGCGATGAGGATGAATACCACGCCCAGCCACGGAGCAGCGACCTGGAATTTGGGAGCGATGGCTATTTCCATAGCAAGTACGCCAAAGAGGGTGGTGAACTTGATGATAGGGTTCAGAGCCACCGAACTGGTGTCTTTGAAGGGGTCGCCGACAGTGTCGCCGACAACGCTGGCATCGTGGAGGTCGGTGCCTTTGGCTTTAAGGTCAACCTCGACAACCTTCTTGGCATTGTCCCAAGCGCCACCGGCATTGGCCATATAGACAGCCTGGAATAGGCCGAAGACGGCGATGGAGATCAGGTAGCTTACGAAGAGGCAGACGGCGTTCTCGCCACCGATGCTGGCAGGCGAGCTGATGCAGGCGAAACCAAGGGCGAAGCAGAAGATGGCTATGAAGATGTTGATCATACCTTTCTGAGCGTAGTTGGTGCAGATTTTCACAACTTCCTGGCTCTTCTCGGTGTCGGCCTTCTTGGGAGCGTTGGGGTCAAGCTTGATGTTGTTCTTGATGAATTCAACAGCACGGTTGGCACCGGTGGTGACAGCCTGCATAGAAGCACCCGTGAACCAGAAGATGACGCAGCCGCCAAGGATGAATCCGAGGATGCTGTAGGGGTTCAGCAGGTTGAGGATGCTGGCGGGTTCAATGCCAAGAGCCTTCTGAATCATAAGAATAAGCGAGAAGATCATCGTTGTTGCACCCACAACGGCAGTACCTATGAGAACGGGCTTGGCAGTGGCTTTGAAAGTGTTGCCGGCGCCGTCGTTAGCCTCGAGATAGTATTTCGCTTTTTCAAAGTCGGGGGTGAAACCGAACTCGCTTTCAACCTCCTTGGTTGTTCTCTCGATGTCGTCCTCGATAAGCGAGAGCTCATAGACAGACTGTGCATTGTCGGTTACAGGACCATAGCTGTCGACGGCAATGGTTACAGGACCCATACCCAGCATACCGAAAGCAACAAGACCGAAGGCAAAAATGGTGAAGTAAGGTCCGAAGATGGGTCCGATGCCGAAGCCGGTGGCAGCCATATAGGCGATGAGCATCAGTACGAAGAAGACAACACCTGTCCAGAAAGCACCGAAGTTACCGGCAACGATACCGCTGAGGATGTTGAGCGAAGCACCACCTTGTTTGGAAGCTTCGACAACTTCGCCGACGTGGCCGGAAGTAGGAGAGGTGAAGAGTTTTGTGAACTCGGGGATAAGAGCTGCACCAAGTGTGCCGCAGCTGATGATGATGGAGAGTGCAAGCCAGAGGTTGTTGACGATGGTAACGTCGCGCAGGATGAAGTAGCTGGCCAGGAAAGTGCCGCAGATTGAGAGTATGGAGGTGATCCAAACCAGCGAAGTCAGCGGTTTCTCAAAGTTGATGTCGTCAGCCTTGCTGTAGCGAGCCTTTGCAATGGCACCGTTGATGTAGTAAGCCAGAACAGAAGCAATGATACCAAGGATACGCATAACGAAGATCCAGACAAGCAGTTTGACCTGGATGGCAGGGTCGGGGACAGCAAGGAGGATGAACGAAACGAGAGCGACACCGGTTACACCGTAGGTCTCGAAACCGTCGGCGGTGGGTCCGATGCTGTCGCCGGCGTTGTCACCAGTGCAGTCAGCAATGACACCGGGGTTGCGCGGGTCGTCCTCACCAATCTTGAATACAACCTTCATCAGGTCGCTTCCGATGTCGGCAATCTTGGTGAAGATACCACCAGCAATACGCAGTGCGGAAGCACCAAGTGACTCACCGATGGCGAAGCCCATAAAGCAGCTGCCTGCCAGATTTTCAGGCATACAAAGCAGGATGACAAGCATAAGAACAAGTTCGACGCAAATCAACACGATACCTATGCTCATACCTGCACGCAAAGGAATGTTGAGCAGGTCGAGCGGACGACGGCGCAGCGAGGCAAAAGCCATACGGGCATTGGCCAGGGTGTTCATACGGACACCAAACCAGGCAACCCCGTAGCTGCCCAGGATACCGATGATGGTCCAAGCCAGCACAAGGCATACGCCACCAATCTTCATATCGCTAAGAACACCGAAATAGAGTGCAATGGCAGCACCGATAAAGAGGAAGAGAATGACCAAGAATTTGCCCTGCTGTTTGAGGTAGGTTGAGCAGGTCTTGAAGATGACATTGCCGATTTCAAGCATCGACTTGTGAGCTTTAAGTTTGTTCACTTTGCTGAACTGCCAGAATCCGAACAATAAACCGATAGCTACAATAAGAAATCCCCAATATAGAATTTTCGTGTCGGGATTAGAACTAAAGCCTGCTGGCATTTGCAAATCGGCCTCGCTGGCAAATGTCAGTGCCGGCAAGGCGAGTGCAGCCAAAGTTGCGAAAAATTTCTTCATAGATAGTGTTGTTTAATTTATTATGTTATTGATTTTTTCTTTTGTATTTTGTTGTTTGAAGAAGGCTCCGATGTCTTCGGAGCCTTCTTCGCCTTTTATTCTATTGTACCAATATAAGAATGTCGTTTCTCTGTCCCTTAACGACTCCAGCCTTGATTTCATACACTTTTTCCGCCTCGCCTTCCGACAGCAGTCTGATACTGCCCTCTGTCAGACTTGAGATGATCGGGGCGTGGTTTTCCATTATCTCGAACAGTCCGCCGGTTCCTGGCAGTTGAACGAGTGTCGCTTGGCCTTCGTAAAGGGTCGTGTCGGGTTTGATAATTTTAACGTTCATAGCTCATCTATTTCGTCTCAGCAAGTATCTTCTCACCCTTTTCAATTGCTTCTTCTATTGTGCCGACCAGCAAGAAGGCTTGCTCGGGAAGATAGTCGACATCGCCGTTGAGAATCATATTGAAACCCTTTATTGTGTCGTCGATATTGACAAACTTGCCTTGCAAGCCGGTGAAAGCCTCGGCCACAAAGAAAGGCTGTGACAGGAAGCGTTGTACACGGCGTGCGCGGCTGACCACAAGCTTGTCGGCTTCGCCGAGTTCCTCCATACCAAGAATGGCGATGATGTCTTGAAGCTCGTTGTATCTTTGCAGTATCTGTTTGACTTTCTGGGCGGTGTTGTAGTGCTCCTCACCGACAACGTCGGGCGAAAGAATGCGCGATGTCGAGTCAAGCGGGTCGACAGCAGGGTAGATGCCAAGTTCCGAAATCTTACGACTGAGCACAGTCTGTGCGTCGAGGTGGGCAAAAGTCGTTGCCGGAGCAGGGTCGGTAAGGTCGTCGGCAGGAACATAGACAGCCTGGACCGAGGTAATGGAACCGCGCTTAGTCGAGGTGATTCGCTCCTGCATCATACCCATCTCCGTTGCCAGTGTGGGCTGGTAACCTACAGCAGAAGGCATACGTCCAAGCAGAGCCGAAACCTCAGAACCTGCCTGTGTGAAACGGAAAATGTTGTCGATGAAAAGCAGAATGTCGCGTCCGCCGGTTTTCTCGTCGCCGTCGCGATAGTATTCTGCGAGGGTCAGACCCGAAAGTGCCACGCGGGCACGGGCGCCAGGCGTTTCGTTCATTTGGCCGAAAACCATAGTGCACTTGGAATCGCGTACAGCCTCTTTGTCCACTTTTGAAAGATCCCAGCTGCCTTCCTCCATACTTTTGAGGAATGCGTCGCCGTACTTGATAACGCCGGCTTCAATCATCTCGCGTAGCAGATCGTTGCCCTCACGTGTGCGTTCTCCAACACCTGTGAAGACCGACATACCGCTGTATTTTTTTGCAATATTGTTTATAAGTTCCTGAATAAGCACGGTTTTGCCTACGCCGGCACCACCGAAAAGACCGATTTTACCACCCTTCAGGAATGGCTGAATCAAGTCGATGACTTTAATGCCAGTGTAAAGAATCTCCTGAGTGGTTGAAAGGTTTTCAAACTTGGGCGGTTCGCGATGAATGCCGTATTTCTTGTCGCAAACAGGGTCGGGCATACCGTCGATGGCTTGGCCTATAACGTTGAACAAACGGCCGTTTATGTTTTCGCCAACCGGCATCGATATCGGTCCACCGAGCGAAACAACCTCCATACCGCGCTGCAGTCCGTCGGTGCTGTCCATAGCTATGGTACGCATCGTGTTCTCGCCGATATCCTGCTGACATTCAAGTATTATCTCCGCACCGTCGGGACGTTTAACGCTCAATGCGTCATAGATGTCGGGCAGTGTCGTATCGGCATCAAAAGTCACGTCGATGACAGCTCCGATAATCTGTGAAATTCTTCCTTTACAAATAGAATCCATATAATGTTTTAAATATCTCGTTTTAAATAATTTGTCTATATTCTGAACCGCTTATGCGTTGATGGTTGTTGTCGGCAAAAACATTTGCAAATTTACATAAAAATGAAAAAATATAGCATTCTTTCTAAAAAAAAATATCAACAAAAAATGATAATTATTGATTTATAGTATTTTGTATCTTTTCCCAGGAAGGCATCGGCATAGGTTCTTGAGCTCCAGTGCTAGCAATGCGGCAGCAATTTTCGGCAACGTTAGGTCGCAAAAATTATGGATTTCGTCGACAGATATTTCTTGTTGCTTTACAAGAATATCGTACACCGTCTGCTCGTCGCCATTAAGTTTCGGAAACATAGTCGTTTGTTTCCCTGCGACGCTTGTTGTACGCTCCCATCCCATATTGGCCATCAGGTCGTCGGCGTTGCGTATCAACATCGCTTTGCAGGCAGCGATTATGGCGTTGCACCCTTCCGAGTATTTGTCGCCTATACGTCCAGGGAAGGCAAACAGGTCGCGGTTGTAGCTGTTGGCGATGTTGGCCGTGATGAGCGCGCCACCGGTTTTGGATGCCTCAACAACGATTGTCGCGTCCGACATAGCTGCTATTATGCGGTTGCGGGCGGGAAACATATTGGGCGTGATGGGCACGTCGGTCCTTATTTCGGTCAGCAGACTGCCGCCGGCGGCTATTATGCGTTTGGCCAGATTGCGGTTTTGCGGCGGATAAATGCGGTTCAGTCCGTGTGCCAGCACACCAACGGTCGGCAACCCGTTGGCAAGAGCTGCTTCGTGCGAGGCGGCATCGATTCCCAGTGCCAGTCCGCTAACAACGTTGATACCCTCGCCGTTAAGTCCGTCCACCAGCTGTCGCGTCAACTCAAGACCTTGCGGCGTTGCCTTGCGTGTGCCAACAATGCTCACCGAACGTTGCGGGTTAAGGTCGGCATTGCCTAAAGCATAAAGCACAACCGGGGCATCCACACATCCCGGCAAGTTAAGCCGTTGCGGAAAAACGCTGTCTTTGCAGAAAAGCACTCGGATGTTGTTTTTCTCTATGAATTCCATTTCTTTGTCGACGGCGGCAAAAACCGTCTGGTTGCGAATGGCGTTGATTATATCGATGCGATTGCCGAAAATATGACGCAACTCGGAGACAGGCATTTTGAAAACTGCCTCTGCCGAATCGACTATTTCAAGCAACTGACGTGCCGAACGACAGCCTAGCCCTGGCAGCATTGTCATCGCTATTTCATAGTAATAATCGTGCATTTGAAAAATTGTTTGCCAATTTGTGTTAAATATGTTTTGGACTGCAAATTTACAAAAAAAACTTTAAAAACGTCTGTTTGAAAAAAAAACACTAATTTTGCACCACTAAATCAATACTCGTATGGACATACATTTTCAATACCGCACCCTTCATCTTCTTTCAACTGACGCTGACATTCCCGGCGGCAACATTCTGCCTATGGACGAGAACGACTGGCCGCTCTGCTTCAAACAACTTACCGAAGGCAACCGCGACATCGCTGTGCGGTGTTCCAGCCTTCGTTCTTTGCTGCATTACCTGCACGACAACTATATCTTTGTCAAAGCCGCTGGCGGCATCGTTGTCAACAGCGACGGCCGACGGCTTCTGATGGTGCGCAACGACCGTTACGATTTGCCTAAAGGCAAGGTCGAAGCCGGCGAAACACTTGCCCAGGCTGCAATCCGCGAAACCGAAGAGGAAACAGGGCTTTCCGGCCTCACGCTCGGCCCGCTTCTGCTCAAAACCTATCACATTTACAACCTCTATGGGGGATGGCATTTCAAACAGACCTCCTGGTATGCAATGCATCTGACTCATAACCATAGCCTTGTACCCCAAACCGAAGAAGGCATCACCGATCTGCAGTGGCTCGACGCCGACGAGTGGAGCCAACGGCTGATGACAAGTTATGCAACAATGCGCAACATTGTAAGCCAAATTGCTGACCAATTGCCATTTATCAAAATTGTTGATAAATAATTCAACATATTCGCTCTTCGTTTTCAATAATAATTGTATCTTTGCCTTCTCAAAAATTAATTCCCTAAGAGAGAAATATGAATGCAACTGCCGAACAAACAAGTGCTTTCCTGCTTCAAGTCAAAGCAGTGAAATTGAACAATGACAATCCCTTCACCTGGGCTTCGGGACGCAAGTCGCCAATCTACTGCGACAACCGCGTGACCCTCTCGTATCCCGAAATACGTACATATATACGACAGCATTTTGTCGAAATTATAAATGAATCCTTTGGCGACGTCGACGTTATTGCCGGAGTGGCCACAGGCGGCATTGCCCAAGGTGCACTTGTCGCACAGGAACTTGGCAAACCCTTTGTCTATGTGCGTTCCGAAGAGAAAAAACACGGTCTCACCAACCAAATCGAAGGCGAAATCCACAGCGGACAGACGGTAGTCGTTATCGAAGACCTTGTCTCTACCGGCAAAAGTTCGCTCATAGCCGTTAAAGCCCTGCGCGAAAAAGGTTGCATCGTCAAGGGTATGGTTGCCATCTTCACCTACGGTCTGGCTGTCGCCGCCAAGAATTTCGAAGACGCCAACGTCGAACTGCACACCCTCACCAACTACGATGCCCTTGTAAAAGTGGCCTGCGAACAGGAATACATCCTCGAAAAAGACCTCGAATCGCTCAAGACTTGGCGCGAAAACCCGGAACTCTGGTCAAAAGAACACGGCGAATAGTGCTGATAACCAAATACAATTAAACAGAAATGACTGCAGAATCAAAAAAAGTCATCGCACAGTGCAGTGCAGAAAAACTGTATAGCTTTGCTTGCGATTTCCGCAATTTTGAAAAGATGCTCCCGCCGCAGGTAGAGGGATTCCAAACCGATGGCAACACCTGTTCCTTCAAAGTCGCTGGATTTATGCAGCTTACGTTGCAGTATGCCGAGCGCACACCTTACACTACGGTGGCCATATCGCCCGCTTCGGGTTCGGCGTCGCCGCTGCCATTCCGTTTTGTTATGGGCATTTTGTCCGTAAGCGAGAATGAATGCGAAGTCGTCGTGCGTGCCGAAATAGAAGGTGGCAACCCGATGATGACGATGATGCTCAAACCCAAGCTGCGCCCTGCTCTCGACAAAATTGCCGAACAAATCCAGTATTATTCGGCAGGATTGTAATCTTCAGAAAGGCATTCATCTCAAAACATCAGCCCCGAATCACTTTCGGGGCTTTTTTTTGCCTGTTGCTACGCTGTCAATTCGGGTTGCCTTGCTGTCAGGTTCAAGTGTCTTTTTTTTGGTTTTTCCCTGGCATATGTACAGTATTTGTACAGTATATGTACAGTATATGTACGCTTTAGAAGCGTACATATACTGTACATATACTGTACAAATACTGTACATATGCCAGGGAATGTATATCGGAAAAATCGTTTTCAACAGTAAATGAAACTTGTGAAACATATTGATACAATTACACTTGTAAGCGATTGAAAGTGAGATGTGAATGAAATAAAACAACCGGTTTTGCCAAGATGTTGCTGTCATTTGCAAACTGCAATTTATGTATTTTTATTCAAGAAACAGTTTTTATATTCGATATTCAATTATTTTGTGTAAATTTGCAATTTCATAATAAAAACGCGTGATTTATTTAATAAACAGAATAACAATATTTTAATCGTATATGGATAAAAAATCTATTGTCGGCTTGGTGCTTATTTTCCTGATTTTTCTGGGTTATATGTTTTGGATTAAGCCGAGTGATGAAGAGATTGCCGCTCGTCGCAAGCAGGATTCGCTGATTTATGTGGAACGGATGCGTGCCGACTCGCTGGCCCGTGTTGAGGCTGAACAGAAACAGTTGCAAGACTCGCTGCTCCAGCTTGCTGTCTACGACACTTCGTTCAAAGACAGCACAGGCGTACTGAACGACGTTATAAAGGGCAACCTCGGTCAGTTTGCCTCCAACAGCGGCAATAGCCGCATCAACGTTACCGTCAAGAACAAGTTGATGCGCACTGAGTTGCAGAGCCTTGGCGCTTCGGTGCAGAAGGTGGTGTTGAACGACTACAATACTTTCGAAAACGGCGATTTGGAGATCATCACTCCCAATCCCAACAATATGGATCTTGTGTTTGTCGACTCGCGCAACGATGTGGTCAACACCAAGATGATACCTTTTGCCCTGTACTGCAATGGCGAAAGAGTGTCGGAAAACACCGAACTGGAAGTCGGTGAGGGTGATTCACTGATGTTGAGTTTCAGGGCTTTTGTAGGAGGCAATGATTCCACTGCAGCGAACAGCGATGCCTATCTCGAGTTCCGCTATGTCTTCTATCACGACAGCTATGAGGTTGACTTTGATGTCAATTTCCACAATATCAAGGACTATATGAGTGTTTCGCCCAACCTGACGCTGAACTGGCAGAACAGTTTGAACCGTCAGGAGCAGTTCGACCGCAGCCAGAAGGGCAAGAACGCCAACCGCAACAAGGACAGCGAGCGTTTCTACACCACACTCTATTATAAGAACAGCGGCGACAACCCCGATTGTTTGAAGGATGGTCGCGACGACGAAAAGCAGATTACCACGCCCCTCGACTGGGTGGCATACAAACAGCAGTTTTTCTGCGCAATACTGATGTCGGAGAATGGTTTCCGCAATGCGCAGCAGTTGAAGGTGAGCACCAACCGTGGCAAGGACGACGACAGCTATCTGTGCGATATGAGCAGCACGCTGGGTTGCGACTACGATGCCACGGCCGACGATTTCACGATGGATATGCGTATGTACTACGGTCCCAACAAGTATCGCCTTTTGAAGGATATGGATCGTGGCTTTGAGCGCATACTGCCGTTGGGCTGGGGCTTTTTCCTGACGCAGTGGGTAAGCCGTTTTGCCATCATTCCGGTGTTCAACTTCCTCGAAGGCTTTGGCTGGAACTACGGCCTAATCATCATTGTGCTGACGATTTTGCTGAAGGTGGTTATTTCGCCATTGACTTGGAACAGCTACAAGACCGGAGCCGTTATGCGCCACCTGAAACCTGAGATGGAGGCCATCAACAAGAAGTTCCCCAAGCAGGAACAGGCTATGCAGAAGCAGCAGGCTATGTCGGCCTTGCAGAAGAAGGCGGGCATCAACCCGATGGCCGGCTGTCTGCCGATGTTACTGCAGTTGCCTATCATCTACGCTATGTTCCGTTTCTATCCTGCATCTATCGAGTTGCGCCAGCAGCCTTTCCTGTGGTGCGACGACTTGTCGAGCTACGACTCAATATTGAACCTGCCGTTCAACATACCGCTCTACGGCGACCACATCAGTCTGTTCTGCCTGCTGATGTTCGCTATGCAGTTCCTTTACACTGTATACACGATGAAGCAGCAGCAGGGTCAGGCTTCGATGCCGGGAATGAAGTTTATGATGTACTTTATGCCGTTTATGATGCTGTTCATCTTCAACAGCCAATCGGCGGCGTTGAATATCTACTATTTCTTCAACCTTCTGCTTTCGATGGCCCAGATGTTCGGCATCAGAGCCATTTTGACCGAAGACAAGGTGCGTGCCAGAATGGCTAAAGCCGAGGCTGCCGGCAAAGGCAAGCCGCAGAAGAAATCGAAGTTCCAGCAGCGTCTCGAGGAGATGCAGCGTATGAGTGAGGAGATGCAGAAACAACAGCAGAGACGCAAATAACAACAAATAGAAAACTAACAATAAAAAAATACTGATAAGATGGTTGTAACACTAGTAACTGTATTTATCATCGGATATGCCTGCATTGCGCTCGAACATCCGCTGAAAATAAACAAAACTGCAACAGCATTGTTGCTTGGTGTGCTGACGTGGGCAATATTTTCATTTTGCCACGTTGCATTCGATCCCACACTCGACATCGAGGAATGGCGCGCCTTTATGACAGGCAACCTTATTGAGAACCTTGGTGAGACGGCAGAAATTGTCTTCTTCTTGCTTGGTGCAATGACGATTGTTACCCTGATTGAGGACTATCAGGGTTTTACAATTATTACCGACAAGATTAAGACCACAAACAAGAAGAGACTGCTGTGGATTATATCCATACTGACTTTTTTCCTGTCGGCACTGCTGGATAATATGACCACTGCTATCGTGATGGTTGCTCTGCTGCGCAAACTTATTGCCGACAAGAAAGAGCGTTGGCTGTTTGCCGGAATGGTCATTCTTGCCGCCAATGCAGGAGGCGCTTGGAGCCCGATTGGTGACGTTACGACCATTATGCTCTGGATCAAAGGCGAGGTGACGACAGTCAACATTATAGTCAAAACGCTGTTTGCCAGCCTTGCGTGTATGGCTGTTCCCGTGTGGCTGATAGGCTTCACGCTGAAAGGCGACATCGAACGTCCCACGGAACAAAGTGAAGGTATGCAGGTTCCACGCAACTTCCGCATTCTTGTACTTGTAATGGGTGTCTGTGCCCTGGTCTTTGTACCTGTTTTCAAGACTATCACTCATCTGCCTCCTTATCTTGGTATGCTGTTCGGCCTTTCAATTCTTTGGGTAACCACCGAAATTTTGAGCCGCAAGTATTCCAAGGAACACAAACTGCCCACCGCTGTCAGTACCCTTGAGCACGTCGACGTGCCGACAATTCTCTTCTTCCTTGGTATTCTGATGGCAGTATCCTGCCTGAAGGTGGCCGGCATCCTTGGCGGCCTTGCCCAGGGACTTAACGATACTTTCCTCGGTATGAACATTGGTGACGAACCCGTAGGTTTCTTTGTCATTGACCTGATTATCGGTATTCTTTCGTCTATCGTCGACAATGTGCCGCTGGTAGCTGCTGTCCAGGGTATGTATCCCATCTCCGGCGGTGATGTCATCTTTGCTGTCAACCATCCCTTCTGGGAGTTCTTGGCCTACTGTGCCGGTACTGGCGGAAGCCTCCTCATTATTGGTTCGGCTGCCGGCGTCGCCGTTATGGGAATGGAGAAAATCGATTTCATTTGGTATCTCAAGAAAATCACCCTTTTGGCTTTCGCTGGCTACATTGCTGGTGCCATAGTCTTTGTGATAATGGATGTCACTCTCTTCGAGAAAGTTGAATTTTTACGTGAACTGGCTTATATTCCTTCTGTCCAACCGATGCTTTGCTGACGTTATCGAGTAAGGAGAATAATAATCTGCTGAATTACTGAAATGCAGAACCCTAAATCAAAACAGACAATCAAACCGCCACTAGGCAGACGCATTTTCAACATTGTTGTCTATGCGTTTGCCCTGGCTGGATTTGGTATCATAGCTGCGTGGGCTATCTTTAAACTGGGATTGACCAACAACAAGGGTGGGGTGGATGAAAACTACCGCTACTTGATGAGTGTCTCCGAACGGGAAGAACTCGAAGATGCAGAACTGACACCGCAGCAACGCAATGCAGTGTGGCTGGAACAGTATCTGAAGTTGGCTGCATTTGGCAAGTTCTATCCAGAAAATGCCCATCTGATATTGGAAGCCGCCGAACAAAGCGACAATCCCCTTGTTGTAGACCGTATGATTTCGGCCGCTTCACTATACACCGACAGCAGCGATGCCTACAATCAGCTTTTGCAGCAATTGAAAAAGGTATATGACAGTCGCAAAGCGATGCAATCGCCCACGGTGATACCTTGGATGGCGACAACAGAATGGGAGATGCTCAAGCCTTCCATTATGAAAGACAGTGCGCTATTGATCGAGGCTGGCCGGATAACGGGTGTTGAACCACGTTTGATAGTTGCCTGTCTCGTTGGTGAACAAATCCGCTTGTTCAACAGCAACCGCGAGATGGTAAAGAAATACCTTGGTCCGGTCAAGATGCTTTCTGTCCAGTCGCAGTTCTCATATGGTGTCAACGGCATCAAGGAGCACACGGCCAAAGCTGTGGAGGCTCATTTGAAGGACAGTACTTCTGAATTCTATATGGGCAAGCACTACGAGAACATACTTGATTTTGCCACCGACAACCACGAGATGGAACGCTACAACCGTTTGGTGGACTATCGCAATCACCTTTATTCATATATTTATACGGGCTGCATTCTTCATCAGACAATGCTGCAGTGGCGTCGGGCCGGTTTCGACATTTCAGACCGTCCTGACATACTGTGTACACTTTTCAATGTTGGTTTTTCACAGTCTCATCCTCACGGTGCTCCTCGCTGTGGCGGCTCACATATCAGTGTTGACGGGCATCTTTACACCTTTGGTGCCATAGGTTTCGATTTTTACTATTCCGGCGACTTGGCTTCGGCATTCCCTTATTGGAAAAAACGTTTTATCGAAGATGACGGCATCCCTATGACCCAGGCGCAAATAGACAGCATACAGCGCAATATGAGCAACTGTAGTCGTCCGGAGAAAGGTTTGGAATATAAAACAGAATCGGAGCCGATGAGCTGGTGAAAAGCGACTGAACCCTAATAATCAGATGTGTTACTTATAATTACAGATGTCCGTTTAACACTAAAACCCATTAATCAATAAACATTTAAATCCTCAATATGAACGATTTTGGCAACAACTACGAGTTTAAGAACTCGTTGAATTTCTTCAAAAGACATTGGAAACTGCTTACGTGTGTTTTCGTCATTGCGGCAGTTGTTTCTGTTGTGGCTTCGCTGATGGTGACACCGCGTTTCAAGTCGTCTGCTATATTGTTCCCGACAAGTTCCAATCGCCTGTCGAAAGCCATACTTGCTGAACGCTACAGCTTGGACTATATGGACTACGGAATAGAGCGCGACTGTGAGTATGCCATACAAATACTTTCTTCGCAATCGATGGAGGACGATGTATGTCGTCGCTTCAATATGATGGAACATTATGGAATTGGCAGCGACGACCCACAGAAGCTTTTTAAACTCCACGAGGCCTATCGCAGCAATGTCAGTGTTCGTCGTACGGAGTTTCTCGGTGTTGAAATATCTGTTCTTGACGTCGATCCACAGTGGGCTGCCGACATAGCCAACTTTATGGCTTCCAACTATGATACTCTCACAAGCCGTATACAACAGGACCGTTCGCGTGACGCATATTTGATTATGCAGGATGTATGTGCTGAGATTGAGGCTGACATACGCTCGCTTGAAGACACGCTTCGCAAAGACAAGAGTCGTTTCGGTGTTGCAGAACTTATAAGCGACAAGACTAAAGAACTGGCAGAAATACAGACACGTATGTCGCAGACAAAGGTCGATATGGCACGTCCAGTTAGTTATAAATTCTGGCTTGACAAGGCAACACCGGCTGACAAAAAGGCATATCCCAAACGTGCTGTCATTGTTTTGCTTGGCACCATTGGGGCTCTGGCAATCTGTATACTTATGCTGCTTATTGCCGACCGCATTAAAAGCGAAAAAAAAGAAGAAGAAAAATGATGTTTTGAAAGTAAGACTTCAAAACGCAACAATCCAAAGTCAATAAAAATATGGCTTGGTTTAAGAAAAACAGCGCACTCGTTGCTGCCGTTGTGGTTACAGCGGCATATCTTGTGTTGAATTTCTTTATGCTCTCACGCGATATTTATTGGCTATTTCTTTTGCCTTTGGCAGGACTTGTACTCGCTCTATTCATAATGAGGTTTGAAACAGGACTGCTTGTAATAGCGCTGCTGACACCGTTTGCGGTTGATTTTGCACTGTTGCCAGGAATGGAACTTTCAATGCCTGTTGAGCCGATGATGATACTTTTCACGGTGATGTTCCTTTTCCGTGTGCTTGTCGAACGTAGTTTCGACCGCCGTATATTGCAGCATCCTGTGACTATTGCAGTTCTTGCGATGCTTGTATGGATGCTGGTCACATCTGCAACGTCGCAGATGCCTGACGTTTCGTTCAAATACTTCGCAGCACGACTATGGTTTGTCATTCCTTTCTTTTTTGCGTCTTCGCAGATATTCCGCAACAGCAAGCGTGTCAAGCAATTTTTCTACTGCTACGCCATATCGCTAATTGTTGTGATACTGATTTCAACGGCAAAAACGTTGGGAAACTTTCACGACTTGCAAACCCTTCACCGTGTGATGCAACCTTTCTATAACGACCATACTGCATACGGATGCGTAATAGCATTGTTTGTCCCCATCGCCTTCCACTATATGATAGTACCTGACGGAGAGGGTAAACGAGCCTCGTCCACAGTTTTGCGCCCTTTATTGATGGCAGCTTTTGCATTACTGCTAGTGGGACTTTTCTTTTCCTACTCGCGTGCTGCGTGGATTAGTGTCATTGGTGCCATTGGAGTCTATTTCGCTATCCGAATGGGGATGAAGGTGCGTTGGCTTGTACTGTTGTTTGCTTTTGGTGCGTCGTTATTTTTTTTCTATCAGTCGGATGTGCTTTACAAGCTTGGCAAAAACAAGCAGGATTCGTCCTATGACCTTTCGGGGCAGGTCAAGTCGATATCCAATATTTCGACCGATGCCTCCAACCTTGAACGCCTCAACCGTTGGGCGTCGGCAATGCGAATGTTCAAAGAACGTCCGCTGCTCGGATGCGGCCCCGGAACATATCAGTTTTTATACGCCGGATACCAACGCAGCTACCAGCTGTCGGTTATCAGTACAAATTCAGGCAACCGTGGCAATGCCCACAGCGAATATATTGGACCGTTAACTGAGCAGGGTGTTCCTGGAGCTGCGCTGATACTTTGCATCTTCCTTGCCACCTTTGTCACTGGCGTACACCTTTATCGCTCTGCCGCCGATCCAAGGATTGCCCGGCTCGCGTTGGCTCTTACGCTTAGTTTATTGACTTATTATATCCACGGCATCTTCAACAATTTTTTGGATACCGACAAACTGTCGGTGCCTTTCTGGACTTTTACGGCCGCAGTTGTTTCTCTTGACGTCTTTTCCGAAAAGAAACAAAAACATTCTGAAAATCAAATTTCAGACAAATAATAGGATTCTTAAAAAAAACTAAAAGAAGAATATCGTCATTGCCGATTCATTTTTTTTAAGTAATTTTGCAATCTATTTTTCAATAAAGAATAGAGATTATGAAGTCTATATTGTTGAAAAGCATTATATTAGTATTTTTTTTGAGTTTTGTTGCACGTCCGTCGCAGGCACAGAACATATTGCTGCGTCCTTCCTCTACAAGTGTGGCCGATTTGGTCATTGACGAGGCAATGAAATATCTTGGAACACCTTACCGTTGGGGAGGCAAGACCCCCAATGGCTTCGACTGCGCTGGCTTTACACGATTTATATATGGTAAATTCGGTGTGGCATTGGCACCGTCGGCAGCTCCACAGTACAAAGCAGGCCCTACGTTAAAAAACAATGAAATAAACAAAGGCGACTTGGTATTCTATGGTGGTCGTGGAGGCAGCAAATCGATAGGCCACGTAGGTATTGTTACGGAAGTTAATGAAAATGGATTTTACTTCATTCACAGTGCTACCTCAACCGGCATCACTATATCGCATTCCAGCGAACCATACTACAAGTCTCGTTACAAGGGTGCTTGCCGTGTGGTTGACAAAGTGGTTTCGAATCTTCCTGCCAATAACGCTGTTACTGAAAAGAACAATGTGCCAATTTATCGTCAAATGATTTTTCCTAACTCTACGAACTTTAAAAACCCCATACCTTTGGCACAAAGGATAATGTAAACAGTTTTTTGTAGTGTTTTATATTTTAAAAGGCAGGGAATAGCCCTGCCTTTTTCAATCTTTTATTATCTTCAAAATATCACTCATTTTAGGCGTGAGGATTATTTCGGTGCGACGGTTGAGAGCCTTGTTGGCAGGTGTGTCATTGGGTACTTTGGGGGCAAACTCGCCGTGGCCACAAGCCTCGATACGGGCAGGGTCGATTCCAGGACCATTCTGCAGCAGTAGCTTTACAATTGAGGTGGCACGCATTACGCTGAGATCCCAGTTGTCCTTGACGGCTGTGCTGCCTTTATAGGCGGCGTTATCGGTATGTCCCTCCACAAGGATGTTGAGGTCGGTGTTCTGCTCAAGGATTTTTGCAAGGGTCTTGATGGCTTCGACACCCTCTTTAGATACCGTCCAGCTGGCCGATGGGAAAAGGAGTTTACTTTCCATTGAGACGTATACTTTCCCGTCGCGTGTTTCAACGTTCAAACCTTTGTCGGCAAAGCCAACAAGTGCGTTGTTGATAGATGTGCGCAATTGCTCCAGTTCACGCTCTTTGGCGGCAAGTGCATTGCGGGCTTCCGATTCTTTCTTTTCGAGTTCAGCCTGTTTTATGCGCAGTTCATTCTCTTTAGACTTGAAGGTTTCCTCTTTGGCGCGGAAAGCCTCTTCTTTATCGTTGAGCTCTTTGGTACGAGCCGCCAGTAGATTGTTGGCGCGCGTGAGATCCTGGTTTTGTCCAGTGATGCGCTGGTTGTAGTTCTCAATGACAGTGTCGAAGCCCATACGCTGGTTTTCCAATGCGCGTCGCAGGGCTGCTATGCTGTCGTTCTGGCTATTGCGAATGTCGGTGAGACCGGTTATTTCTGCATTCAGTGACTGGTTTTGTCGCTGCAGGTTTGCATTTTCTTCGCGCAAGTCGCCGAGTTCGCTCTGCGAAGTATTGAAATCGCGGCGTAGTTGAGCGTTCTTCGACTCTAGAGCCTCATATTTGCCCAGCGTCACACACGAACCGAACAGCAACGCCGTAATACCGATAAAAATGAATTGCTTTTTCATTTGATGTATTTTTACTTTGGGTATTTAATTGATTGCGTTATTAAAAATAGTAGAAAACAGTTATATAACGCAGATATAGTAAAAATAGTTTGTCGGCTGAAAAAAATAACAGTTTTTTTTGACATATATAATTGTGCAAAGGCAGAAACTTATATTGAAAAGTCTATTATGTTGTTCTTATAGCGTTATTTGCGTCCTAGAAATATGAATTGTATGTGGTTAATAAAAGAATATTTAATAAATGAAAATGTTGGTATGGGAATAGTTCGAAGAGAAATGGGTATAGGATGTGTGGTAGCAAGGAGGCAATTAAATTAAATTTTGTCAGTATTTGAAAGTTTTGTATTTTTGCAGTTCATTTTTTCAGCAGCAATGAGTAAATTTTTAGTGCTATCAAGACTTTAAAAGAGACATACAAGCGATTTATCGTATGGCGTATGCATTACGTTAGCGACAGGGTTTTTCTACTGATGCTCAGTGTATTGGTAGGACTGTTGTCGGGCTTGGCTGCTGTGCTTCTCAAAACTCTTGTGCACGTTACAAATCGTTGGTTACTTCAGTTTAATATACCCACGTTTGTTGGTGGCAATATGCTGATTCTTGTCTATCCAGCCATAGGTATTTTGCTTACTATACTCTTTGTAAAGTATGTTGTCAAAGGTAATATTGGACACGGATTGCCGTCAGTGTTGTTTTCACTTTCGCGCAAGGGTGGTGTCCTGCCAGCGCGCAATATGTATTCGTCGTTGGTGGCTTCGACACTAACTGTTGCCTTTGGAGGTAGCGTTGGACTGGAAGCACCAATAGCGTCGACTGGAAGTGCTATTGGATCGAATATAGGTCGCTTTTTCCGTCTTAGTGCCCACGATGTCAAAATGTTGCTAGGGTGTGGCGCCGCCGGTGCTATTGCAGGAATTTTCAAGGCGCCTATTGCTGGTGTGCTTTTTGTGATTGAAGTGTTTATGTTCGATATGACAGCCACGGCAATCTTGCCGCTTATGCTGTCGGCAGTAAGTGCGTCGACAGTGGCGTATTTCTTGATGGGCAACGAGTTGCAGTTTGCTTTCAATGTTGTTGGCGAGGTTGGACTGTCGCAAATACCTTATTATATTGTTCTTGGCATATTTTGCGCTGCTGTGTCACTCTATTTTCTTCGCGTCACAGACAGGGTGGAGGAGTGGTTCGCACGTCGTCGCAGCCAGTCGTCGCGAGCTATCATTGGCGCTGTTGCTTTAGGTTTGCTTATATTCCTTTTTCCGCCGCTCTTCGGTGAAGGCTATGCTTTTTTGACAGAGTTGCTGAACGGAAGCGACGAACTTCTTTTTGAACACAGTGTTTTTTCGCCATTGCACGATAACAGATGGATTGTTATTTCATACATTCTTGTTCTCATTCTCACCAAGGCTGTTGCTACAGCCACAACCATTGGCTGCGGGGGTGTTGGCGGTACCTTTGGACCGTCGCTAATCATAGGAGGAATGGCTGGATATTTTGTCTGTTTGATCATCAATCAGTTGGGTTTGCCGGAACAGTCAACTGCCAATTTTGCACTTGTCGGTATGGCGGCTGTTATGACTGGTGTGATGCACGCTCCTTTTATGGCTATATTTCTCATTGCTGAAATCACTGGAGGTTATGCTCTTATGGTACCTCTGCTGGTGGCAGCGTCGGTGACATATCTTTGTGTGTCGCCGTTTGAAAAGCATTCTATTTATGCTCGCAAGTTGGCTGAGCAAGGTGACTTGATGACGCACGACAAAGACCGTTCGGCCTGGCAGCTGATGGATATGCGCAAACTGATTGAGACCAATTTTGTGGTTGTCCGTGAGGAAGATAGGTTGCGTGATTTGGTAGAGGCTATCAAATATTCTAAACGCAATGTCTTTCCAGTGCTGACGGATGACGACAAATTTCTTGGAGTCATATTGCTTGACGATGTGCGTCACATTATGTTTCAGCCGGAACATTACGATGACACTGCTGTTTTGGATTTGATGCATCCACTGTCGGAAGGCGACATTGTCCGCATCAGCGACCCACCGGCCGATGTGGTTAACAAGTTTAAGGTTGGCAATCGTTACAATCTTATTGTCATCGATGATGACGGCTACTACCTCGGCTTCCTGTCGCGGGCCAACACTTTCTCTGCCTATCGACGTTTTGTCTCCGAAATCAGTGAAGAATAATATTCAGTCTCTCAAACGCTTGACACTATCTTACGTTTGGCGTTTATCAACATCCAACGTTGAGAACTTTATTTGTTGTGTCGTATGAATTGTAGTATTTTTGCATCGTCAAACAAAGGTGTCCAACACCGTCTCGTAACGATGTGGGGCATTCGATGTGAGCACTTTGATAGTTTTTCAGACTGAGGAATCCCGATACCCGTCGGGAGGGAATCGCGTGAGAATCGCGAGCTGTCGCGCAACTGTGAAATCCGACGACGCGCAAGCGCAAAGGGAACCAAAAACCATTGGACGTAATGTCCGAGAAGGTGTCGCCCCTGCCGGACAAGCCAGGAGACCGGCCTCGGTCAGAGGACAACGCTTTCGCGTCAAAAGCCCATTGTCTGCGCCGCAGCTTCGTCTGTACGTCCATTCAATAACATTTTGCGCACTGCGCTATCCTGAGGTGTCGAAAGCCCTCACAAATAGTTATGCATTAGTAAGATAGATAATATATCAAAATAATGGAAAGTAGCAATATTCTGACAATCACCAAGCGAGACGGCAGCGCGGATCGCTTTTCATTGGACAAGATTATGAATGCCATCATTAAGGCTTTTAATTCATTGGATCGTCCTGTTGACCTTGGAAATCTGTCCAAAATTCTTGCACATCTCGATATCCACAATGGCATCACAGTGGAGGAAATACAGAACCAGGTGGAAGTGGCTCTGATGAAAGAAGAATTCTATGATGTCGCCAAGAGTTTTATGCTCTACCGTCAGCGTCACACTGAGGACCGTGAAACAATGGAAAAGATGAAATTCCTGTCCGAATACTGCGAGGCTGCCAATGCTGCTACTGGCTCCAAATATGATGCTAACGCCAATGTGGAGCACAAGAATATTGCAACACTTATAGGAGAGTTGCCGAAATCCAACTTTATACGTCTGAATCGCCGTTTGCTTACCGACCGAATAAAGTCAATGTATGGAAAAGAGTTGGCTGACAGATATATTGACTTGCTGACACATCATTTTATTTATAAAAATGACGAGACTTCATTGGCAAACTACTGTGCAAGTATTACGATGTATCCGTGGCTGTTAAGCGGCACAGCCTCCATCGGTGGCAACTCGACAGCTCCGACCAACCTCAAATCATTCTGTGGTGGTTTTGTCAATATGGTGTTTATGGTTAGCAGTATGCTAAGCGGTGCCTGTGCTACTCCCGAATTTTTGATGTATCTCAACTACTTCATTGGCAAGGACTATGGTCAGGATTATTACACGCGTGCCGACGAAGTTGTTGACTTGAGTTTGAAACACCGCACACTCGACAAGGTCATTACAGATTGTTTCGAGCAGATTGTATATACTTTGAACCAACCTACGGGCGCACGTAACTATCAGGCGGTATTCTGGAACATAGCATATTATGACAAGCCGTATTTTGAGAGTCTCTTCGGGGAGTTTCGTTTCCCCGACGGCTCGGCACCCGACTGGGAAGGTTTGAAATGGTTGCAGAAGCGTTTTATGCGCTGGTTTAACAAAGAACGTACCAAGGCTGTGCTGACATTCCCCGTCGAAACAATGGCTCTACTAAGCAAGGACGGCGAGATGGTAGATCCTGATATGGCCGAGTTCACTGCTGAAATGTATGCCGAGGGACACAGTTTCTTCACATATATGAGTGACAACGCTGACTCGCTGAGTAGTTGCTGCCGCCTGCGCAATGAGATTACTGACAATGGATTTAGTTATACCCTTGGTGCTGGTGGTGTGTCGACTGGCTCGAAGAGCGTGTTGACAATCAATCTGAACCGTTGTGTTCAGTATGCAGTTAACAACAAGATGGACTATTGTGAGTTTTTGACAGATATAATCGACTTGTGTCATAAAGTCCAGCTTGCCTACAACGAGAACTTGAAGGATCTTGCCGCCCACGGTATGTTGCCATTGTTCGATGCAGGTTATATCAATATCGGACGTCAATATCTCACTATTGGTGTTAATGGATTGGTTGAAGCAGCTGAATTTATGGGGTTGACAATCAATGATAATCCAAACTATAGAAATTTTGTGCAAACTATTCTTGGATTAGTTGAAAAGAAGAACAAAGAGTATCGTACAAAGGATGTGATGTTCAATTGCGAAATGATTCCTGCTGAAAATGTAGGTGTTAAGCACGCTAAATGGGATCGTGAAGATGGATATTTTGTTCCTCGTGACTGTTATAACAGCTATTTCTACATTGTAGAAGATCCGTCAATTTCTATTCTTGAAAAATTCCGTCTGCACGGAACTCCATACATCGAACATTTAACTGGCGGCAGTGCACTGCACTGCAATCTTGAGGAACATTTGTCGCAAGAACAGTATATGCAGCTTTTGCACGTGGCAGCAAAAGAAGGATGCAACTACTTTACTTTCAATATTCCCAATACTATTTGCAATGATTGTGGATATATTGACAAACGCTATTTGAAGGAATGTCCTCATTGCCACTCGAAGAATGTGGACTATATGACCCGCATCATTGGCTACCTGAAGCGTGTCAGCAATTTCTCGATGCCACGTCAAGAAGAAGCGGCACGACGTCATTATGCTACACCTAAACAGATGGTCGAATCTTGATAGCAGAAGGTGGTTGCTGCTGTGCTGAAGTATCTTAATAGCGATATTGTTTTTCAAGAGATTCCCGACGAGGTGGCTTTGGCCATCAATATTACAGGATGTCCCTGCAGGTGTCCGGGATGCCACTCTCCATATCTTTGGAATGACATTGGTGAACCTCTGACAGACGAGGCAATTGATAAACTTATAGAGCAGTGCCATTCGCACATCACTTGTGTCGCCCTTATGGGTGGCGATGCCATACCTGCCGAGGTGAACAGGCTGATGCAGCATCTGCGCACAAATCACGGTAGTCTGCATACAGCCTGGTATAGTGGCCGTTCGCTATTGTCGCCGGCTTTGAATCTTAAGAATTTTGATTATATAAAGCTTGGTCCGTATCTGGCGCATCTTGGTCCTTTGCGCAGCCGTCGTACCAATCAGCGTATGTACAAAGTATCTGATGGCAAGATGCAGGATATCACATCGCGTTTCTGGATGAAATAAACTTTCATTTTGTTATTATTTCCCTAGCGTGCAAGTAATTCAAAAAAAATGTGTAAATTTGCATTGTCGTATCACAATTGTATGGTATGACTAAAATGATGATTGATAGTCAATTCGTTTGATAATGTTAAAGTCAATGAAGGGTAAAGCCATAGAATCGCTTGACGGTAAAATAAGTATCCGTTATGAAGACATTGCAAATGTTTGTATGACGGGTTCCATATATGCGTTGTTGCAGTATATTCTGCTTATGGACGAAGATACAGTTAAGCATCGCACCTGCTATATGGTTGGTAATGCCGTCACTGAAGATATCAGTTCTAGGCTTCCCGCAGTGCATTTTAAGGGGAAACAGACTGGAACCATTTGGACTCCAAGTAGATGGTTTTATAAACTATATTTGAGAATGATCAGAGACAACCGTTTCCCGTTCTTAAAAAGTGCGAAGATATACGGTCTTGATCTCGGATTCATAGGCCCTCTTATTGGCAAACAAGACTATTCTCTTCTTTCGGATGGTCCTCTTTGTATGTCGCAGAATATGCAGGCCGATAGTCCTGAATATTTAAAGCAGGTGAAGAAACAAACGACTTTTTGGGGGCATCTTGAAGGGCTACTTTATGGTGATGTTGCCATCAGAACGTGGGGCAACAACGACCAGTGTAAAGAGTTTTATATGACTGAGGTTAACAAGAGTGTGGCGTTCAAGGACAAACCTGTGCATATCAAATCTTTGCAGCAGATGTGGGATGAGTCTACTCCAAGCAAACGGGATTTCATTCGATATGTTTTCGATGTTTCTGACAGCGACATAGAACTGCTTAGTAGCCGAAAGATTATATTTCTCACACAACCTATGATTGACGACCGTATTCTTACTGAAAATGAGTATGTGTCTGTTCTTAAAGATATTTTCTCCCACTATGATTTGTCGCAGGTTTTGTTGAAATTACACCCGCGCGATACTTTTGACTATAAACGTTATTTCCCTCAAGTGGCAATTTATGACAAGACTGTCAATATGCAATTACTGGTGCTTATGGGAACAAATGTGGAGCGGGCAGTAACAATATGTTCTACCTCAATTAACTCTTTCCCCGAAAGCGTCGAGGCTGACTGGTATGGAGTCGAGGGAAATCCAAAACTTAAAAGTTTTTTTGGTAAACCTGTACCAAACAGGAAATTCAATCAAATCTAAGTCTTTAATATTGATTTCCGAAAGAAAATGACTGATCAAAATATAATAGATGTTGGACGACAGTGCTTGCTTGATGAGGCTGAGGCAATACAAAAATTGGTGCCGCGACTTGACAACAATTTTGTAGATGCCGTTGAAATGATATACCACTGCAAGGGCAAGTTTATCATCACTGGAGTTGGAAAATCAGGACATATAGGACACAAAATAGCTGCTACGCTGGCTAGCACAGGAACCCCTTCTTTTTTTGTCAATCCGCTCGATGCCTATCACGGCGATTTGGGAATGATTGATGGAAACGATTTGGTGATGGCCATCAGTTACAGCGGAATGACCGAAGAATTATTGCGCTTCTTGCCTTTGCTGCGTCGTCGTGGTATATCTATAATCGGAGTCAGTAGCAATCCCCGTTCTCCGTTGGCCCGTCTTTGTGTGTGCCATCTGGACATATCAGTGGAGCGTGAAGCAGATCCTCTTAACCTGGCACCGACGTCGTCTACAACAGCCACATTGGCAATGGGTGATGCTCTTGCTTGTGCATTGATTAAACGACGTAATTTCAAGGAAAGCGATTTCGCAAAATACCATCCTGGAGGTAGCTTGGGCAAAAGGCTTCTTTCCCGCGTTGAAGACTATATGTTTACCAACGATTTGCCAATTGTGAGTCCCAATGACAAAGTCAGCGACACAATTATTGAAATCAGCCGAGCCAAACAGGGCATAGCAATAGTGATGGATTCTGGTCGATTGTTGGGTGTGGTCACTGACGGTGATGTCCGTCGGGCTATGCAGAACTATAAAGAAAGTTTCTTTTCGTTGACGGTCAGGGAAATAATGAGTGCCAAACCAAAAACAATTGATTCACAAGCCAGCCTGTCAAAAGCGTCGGAAATGATGCGTCACAACAGTATACATACATTGGTCGTAACCGGGGAAAAAGGGCAGGTGATAGGCCTTATTGATTCGTTCAGTTGCTTGTAGAATATAACATTGGATTATAGTATGAAAACAGTTGCGTTGATACCTATAAAACTGGGAAGCAAGCGCGTTCCGCAGAAAAATATTAAACCTTTTTTTGACGGTACTCCGCTGATGTCGTTCATCCAGCGTACCTGCTTGGAATCAAGGAAGATAGATGAAGTCTATATTTATTGTTCTGACGAAGCTGTGGTGCCATATGTCCTTGATGGAGTTAAATTTATAAAGCGTCCGGTGGAGTTGGACGGAGATGATAAGAATGCCAACGACATCATCAGAAGTTTTATGAAAGAGGTTGATGCCGATATATATGTTAATGCGCATACAACGTCACCGTTTGCCGAGGTGTCCACAATTGATAAATGCGTAGAGAAAGTCGCTTCTGGAGAATACGACAGTGCATTCTGTGCTGAAAACATAAAGCAATTCCTGTGGAAAGACGGGAAGCCCATAAATTTTGACCCAGACCATTTTCCACGCACTCAAGACCTGCCTGATGTTTTTGCAGAGACATCTATAGCCTATGTGTTTACAAAAGAATCCTTTTTAAAGTACAACAGGCGTTTGGGGGCAAAACCATACATCTGCGAAGTGGGTAAAATCGAGGCGATGGACATTGACTATCCCGAAGACTTCGCTATTTGCGATGCTATTTATAGAATTAGAAAGGAATCTGAAAAATAAGATAATAGCTGATGGGAACGAAAGTACATATTGTGGATTGTACAATCAGGGATGGAGGCTATCTGTTTGATAAAAACTCTAATCCTGAATTTGTTAAAGGAATATTGCAAGGCCTTGTGGATGCTGGAATTGACTATATGGAAACTGGTTTTCTGCAAAGCAAGGTTAATGGCGAGACAATAGTTTATCACAACTCAAAGGATGTTATCAAATATCTTCCAAAGAATCCTAAATCATCTACATATCTTGGCTTTTGCGACAATAGCCGTTACACACCGGAGGAATTGGATTGTTGTGATGGAAAGTCATTCAAATGGCTCCGTATTTCGTTCGCAAAATACGAGATTGATGCTTCGTTGCAATTCTGCAAAAAGGCTCAGGGGAAAGGCTACCGCGTACAGTTCAACCCTATGGACAGCATTAGCTATTCGCCGGAAGAACGTGCTGCGTTGATTGAGAAAGTTAATATAGTAAAACCAGCTGTGTTTTCCATTGTCGACACATTTGGTGCTATGTATATGACTGACCTGGAAAAGATTTTCAGGCAGTTCGACGAACTGCTCGACAAGGAGATAATGATTGGACTTCATTCGCACGACAATCTAGGACTTTCTTGTGCTTTAGCCGAACGTATGGTAGAATTGGCCGAAAAGAGCGGCCGTGAGATATGTATTGACGGTTCGTTGTTTGGTATGGGGCGTGGTGCCGGCAATGCAAGAACGGAATTGCTTGCCGACTATCTGAACAAACACTGCGGAACCGACTACAATATTCAGGTCCTTTTGCAAACAATCGATAAATACATCGTTCCTGTTCTCGACCACATACATTGGGGCTATGATTTGCCGATGTTCATTTGCGGCACAAAGCATTCTCATATTGACAATGTCAACCATCTGAAGAAAACCACAGATAGTTCTATCACCGACATCTTCAATGTCATAGATCTTTTGACTCCTCAGCAGCGAACCCGTTACGGTGCTGGCTATTCGAAGACGGATTTCTCTCAGTTGGACGAAAAATATAATGATTATAGGTTAAAAAACAAATAGATATGAACTGTTCTGAGTATTTGGTGGATTTTCTTATCCAACACGGTGTTACCGATGTTTTTGGATATGCCGGAGGATATATAGTTCCATTCCAGGATGCATTGCGCAGCAGACCCGAAATAAATGTTCACGTATGCTATAACGAGCAGGGGTGCTCTTTTGCAGCAAACGGATATGCACGCACAAGCGGCAAACTGGGCGTTTTCTTTACAACCTCTGGACCTGGTGCCATTAACGCCTTTGGAGGGTTGGCCGATGCTTGGTTCGACAGTATTCCTGTTATGGGCATCTGCGGTAATGTGCCTACCAATGAAAGGAAGGGATTTTCAGGTATCCGCCAGAATGGTTTTCAGGAAATGGATATCGTTTCTATGACCAGACATATTACAAAACTATCCGTCACCCCTTTAAGTGCCATTGACTTTCCCGAAATCGTTTCACGTGCTTACAATATGGCTCTGATAGGTAGAAAAGGCGGTGTAATCATTGATTTTCCTTTCAACATTCAAAAAATGGAGGTCGAGCTATGAACTATCTCAATTTTAAGAAACCGGTACTACTTGTCGGTGGTGGTGTGCGTGCTGCTGGTGCTACACAGTTGGTTATTGATTTCGCTCACAAAACGAACATTCCGGTTCTCTCCACAATGAATGCTCTCGATATAGCTCAGGATGACCTGCGTATCGGTATGATAGGCACTTATGGAAACCGCTGGTCGAATATGATTCTCGAGCATTGCGACTTGGTTATCTCCGTTGGAGCTCGTTTGGGACTCAGACAGATAGGTCACAAAAAGGAATGGTTCGCTTCCAAGGCTAAACTGGTTCGTGCCGATGTCGATCAGGCCGAGTTGAGCCGCAATGTCAAGGATGATGAGGAAAAGCACCTTATGGATGCTCGCGACTTTATGAAATACTTGGCTACAAAGGATTTCCCCGATTGCTCTGAATGGAAAAAACGTTGCCTTGCAGTCAAAGAACTGCTTGCAAAACACGACAATACCGAGGGTAACGATGCCGTTGAAGCTGTAGCCGAACTTCTGCCGCCCAACCCGATTTGTGTTATAGATATCGGACAGCATCAGTGTTGGTGTGCGCAGTCGCTTGCCTTAAAGGGATACGATGGACGTATTCTCATCGGTGGTGGCTATGGTTCAATGGGTTGCGGATTACCTTACGCCATTGGCGCTTCAATTTCCATCAACAATGGCATAGTCTATTGCATAACTGGCGATGGCGGACTTCAGATGAACATTCAGGAACTCGAGACGGTAAAACGTGAGAATCTGCCCATAAAAATTATTGTTTTTAACAATCACGTATTGGGTAAAATCAGCGAAATCCAGCACGGCTCCTATCACGACCATTATGCGCAAACTACGGCAGAAAGTGGTTATACTGTTCCTGATTTTCAAAAGGTTGCAGAGGCTTATGGTATCAAGGCTGCCAACATTCCCTCTTATCACGAATTGAAAAACTACAAAGATTGGCTGTGCGACGACCAGCCCTGTCTCATCAATATGTCTCTCAATCCCGACACTCTTCTTATTCCCAAAATTAAATGGGAGACGGGTCTTATTATGCCGTTGCTCGACGAAGAGCTGAATAAAAAAGTTTTGTCTATACTCAACTATTGAACGCCTTATGATCAAATTCCTTGTAATGGATGTCGACGGCACACTTACCGATGGCAAGATCTATTTTGGTGCTGATGGCGAAATGATGAAAGCCTTTGACGTCAAGGATGGTTTTGCGTTGCATTCGCTTCTCGGCAAACACGCCATCATCCCTGTCGTAATCACCGCTCGCACCAGCCCGATGGTGTCTCTGCGTTGCAAAGAGCTGGGTGTGAATGAGGTATATCAAGGAGTGATGAACAAAATGCAATGTTTGGAGGATATTCTGTCCAAATATTCATCCACTGACAGACCTTGCAACCTTTCAAATGTGGCTTATATTGGTGACGATCTTCTCGACCTACAGTGTATGGTTCCCATCAAACAGGCAGGAGGCAGCGTCGGATGTCCATCCAATGCTGTTGGCGAAGTCCTTGCTGCCAGCGATTTCATCGCTCCTCACAAGGGCGGCGAGGGCGCTGTTAGGGATTATGCCGACTATTTGATACGAATCAACAGTTCTGATGCTATTCCTGACGACATTAATCGGCGTTGTATTGAGGCAGTCCGCTATCTTAAAGGTCTGTCGTACGACGGGCTTGCACTCGGTCGGCACGATGTGGACGACAACTTCTTCTTCAACGTCCTGCAGTATCAAACAGATTCAGATGAGCGGAAACCATTTGAATGCCATCGAAAATATATTGATATTCAGATGCTCATATCTGGAGAGGAAATAATGCAGACTATCGATGCCCAAAGGCTGGCTCTGGCTGTGCAGTACGATCCACTCGGTGATGCTGCTCTCTTCAAGCCTGTTGGTATCTGCTCGGAAACGATACTTTGTGCGGGAGCTGTTCTGGTGATTCTTCCCGGTGACGCCCATCGCTCGATGGCTTTTGATGGTGTACCCTGCCAAGTCCGTAAAATTGTCGGCAAGTTACTGCTCCGACCTGGCTGCTGAACAGTCTGAAGTGTTCTTGGCTTAATCAGTTCGTTTTACATATCGCAGATCCAATGCATTCATTGCATTCGTGCGTAACCCTCTGATGTTTTTGTGCGTGAAGTGTAGTATCTGGTCGTAGTAAAGCACAACCAGTGGTGCTTCCTGCATTACCGTCGAGTCTATACTGCGGCACAGTTCTGCGCGCTTCCCGGCATCGGTCTCTCTGACAGCTTTGCGGTAAAGCTGGTCAACAGTTTTTGATGTGTAGTGAGTGTAGTTGGGTCCGGCAGGGGAGTGGTTGGCGCTGTAAAACAGTGTCATATAATTCTCTGCATCGGGATAGTCGGCAATCCACGAGCCACGGAACCAGGAGACTTTTCCTTGCGCCATCTGTTCCCGCAGTGCTGCCGGCGGCGTCACTTCCAGCTTCGTTTCTATTCCCACAAGCGACAGCTGCTGCTGAATGTATTTACACAGGTCGGCGTAACTGCTTGTCGTAGTCAGCTTTAATGGCGGCAGGCCTTTGCCGTCGGCAAACCCTGCTGCCGCCAGCAGTTCACGGCTCTTTTGCGGATTGTAGTTGTATCCGTATTCGCCCTCCACGGCGTAGGCCGACAGTCCGAAGGGTATCATTCCCCTTTCACCCGGACGGCCTACGCCGTTGCGCATATATTTCATCATCTTCGCGCGGTCGAAACCGTAGTTGATTGCCTTTCGCACCAACCGCGATTTAGCAGCGTCGCATCGGCCGCCGGTTGCCTCGTAGAGTTCCCTGTCGAAACGTTCTACGTTGAATCCCAGATATTCGGTGTTCAAAAAAGGTATTGACGACATATCCATCTTCTCCGCATATTTGGGTTTCAGTTGTCCGGTGCGGGTCAGTATCTCGTCCTTGTACGAAGCGTCGAGCGAGTTCATAAAATCCAGGTTTCCTTTTACAAACTCCAAAAATGCCGTCTGTTTGTCAATGATGAATGTGACAGCAACAGCGTCAAGATAAGGAAGCCGGTTGCCGTATTCGTCGTGCTCGAAGTAGTTGTCGTTGCGACGCAGCACCAGTTTCACGCCCTCTTTCCAGTACTGGAAGTGAAAAGGGCCAGTACCCACCGGGTGACTGCGGAAATCGCTGCCATAGTGCTCCACAACCTCGCGAGGAACCACGCTGCAGTAAGGCATCGACAACAGCGCCAACATCGGAGCAAAGGGTTCCTTCAGGCGTACAACGAATGTCGTATCGTCGACAGCCTTGAAGCCATTCTCCGCCACGTTCGAGAAAATCCACAGTCCGGGCGACGCAACCTCGTCGTCTGTTATCCGGCCGAATGAATATTCGAAATCGCTGGCGGTTACAACACGTGTTGAATCGGCAGTCTTAAATAACGGATTCTTATGGAAAAAGACATCGTCTCTTAAAGTAAAAGTATAGGTTAGTCCGTCGCTGCTGACGGTCCATTTTTTTGCAATGCAGGGTTCCACGGCGAGATTTGTGTCCAGACGAACCAAGCCGTTGTAAATCTGTGAGCAGGCCCATATCAATGCCTGGTCTTTGGCATAGGCGGGGTCGAGTGTCGCGATGCCTGCCGACTCGTTGTATCTGAATATCATCTTTCCGTCGCCCTCGCTGTTTCGACGGCACGAAACGGCTGTCATACAAAGAATTGCGGCAGCAAGAATGATTTTTTGTGAATGTATTGTCATTGTGTAATGGTTTCGCTGACAATGGAGGCGTTGGCTGCATATATCAGTCGGTTCAGGAATTCAATGTGTCTTTGGGCTGCTGTTGAAGTCAGTATATCTATTCCTTTGAAATACTGGTTGTTGATATCTACCAAAAAGAAGTCTGCGATGTTTCCGGCGGTGATATTGTTTTCCGGCAGACCCAGTGCCCGTCGTCCGTTTGCGCTGGCCACCTGCATCACTTCGTCGGCAGGCAGCACCGAGGGGTTGCAACGTGTGCCTTTCTGCAGGAGCGACATCACCTTCATAGCCTCGATCATATCCAGGTTGTCGCTCGAGGCGCATCCGTCTGTTCCCAGTGTCACGTTTACACCGGCGTCGCGCAGTTCGGTGTAGAGGAATCGGCATCCCGACCCCAGTTTCAAGTTCGAATTTGGACAGTGCACCACCGTCGCACGGTATTTGCCAAGGGTCTCTATCTCCTTGTCGTCCAGCCATAAAGCGTGTGCGCCGATAAATCGTCCGGCGGTCTTCTGCAGTACACCGAGACGTTCCAGGTACAGGACTGGCGGGAGACCCTCATTGCGCAGACAGTCTTCGCGTTCCTTCTGTGTTTCCGACAGGTGGACGTGGAAGAGCATATTCTGTTCAGCTGCAAAGTCGGCAATGTATTTGAGGTGTTGTCCTGAGACGGCATATATTGAATGAGGCGCTATGGAGAGGCTTATGCCGTGCCCTTTTATGTCGTCCTGCAGTCTGGCTGCTGTTTCCAGAAAACGATGTACAAGCCTTTTGTCTGCGAAGTCGGCGTCAGTCACCGAAAGGGCTATGTTTGCCGACATTCCAGTCTGGAGTGCTGCTTTCACTGTGCTTTCAATACTGAAATACATATCGTTGAATGCTGTTGTACCACTATGTCGCATTTCCTTGCAGGCATCCAGAGCACCATTGTGAATCATCTCGGCCGTAAGTGTTGCCTCGCGGGGGAAAATGGATTCCGTTAGCCATTGTTGTAACGGCAGACCGCTGCCGGCGCTTCTCAGCAGAGTCATTGCACTGTGGGTGTGCATATTGCACAGGCCTGGAAAGGCAGCATACATAGTCTCGTGCTGTTCTAGGCGCGTGTGCCACTCGCTTTCGGCAATAGTTCTTACATCTTTCACTCGGCCATTGTCAACGATCACGTCGCAAAGCACACCGTCAATAAAAAGGTTTCGATAATCCATTGTAGAAACATTTATTCTAAAAACGCCGAACACTGCATATTATTGCGTATCAATGTTAATTTGCTGATAATTTGTTGGTTGTATCGCTATTTGTTTCAAATCCATTCGAAGGCTTCCGCATTGACACAGAGAGTTGCAAAAAGAATACAAAGTAAGGCATATGTACAGTATTTGTACAGTATATGTACAGTATATGTACGCTTCTAAAGCGTACATATACTGTACATATACTGTACAAATACTGTACATATGCCAGGGAAGGTATAAGCAAAAAAGCATTAAGGCACCAAGAAAAGACCTGTGAAAAGAAGGGAAACGTGGAGCGTCGCAAAAGGCTGTCTATCAATACGACATCGCTCGGTGTGATGAGAAAGGAGAGATTTTTTTTGTAGGAATGAAAATTGTTAGTAATTTTGCAAACGATTTGGTCGCCGAAAGAGGCGTGAAAAGGGAACCAGGTGAGAATCCTGGACAGTCCCGCTGCTGTGAGTTCAGTAGATTGCCAATCAAAAAGATAGCCACTGCGCGATGCCATAGTCGCGTGGGAAGGCGGATGGGCAAAGAACGAGTCAGAAGACCTGCCAAATCTGAAAATATCGGTACGCTTTCGAGGAAAAAGCATCCGGTAAAACGGAGAGGCAGTATTGTTGTCTTGTTGTTTTCCGATTTTATCGTTTATTTTTTCCCCTTTGGCGCAACCGATACCGGGTTGAAATTGAATATTAACATAAAAAAAACGGTATTGATTATGCTAAAAAAACTATTGACTTTATCTGTAGGGCTGTTGATGACCTTTGGCGTTGCGGCACAGCCCAAAAGTATTAATTTCCCTGCCAGCAGTGTGCAATATTGGGTTGGTACGGGAAGCAATTCATCGGTAGTTGTCGTGGCTTTCGACGACAATCCGAACGGCAATTTCGCCCTTGCCTGGGGTGTGCATTGGAATGGCAGCACCACGGCATTGGGGTTGATAGACTCTATTGCCACTCACGACAGCCGTTTCAGCTATTCTTTCGGCAGTTCGCTGATGAACTACATCACTTATAACGACGGCACTCTGGTTTCGGGTTCGTCGATGAACGGCTGGTGCTACTACCTGAATGGCGACTGGGCTATGAATGCCTACAACAACCAGCCTGTCGCCAACGGCGACGCAATAGAGGTGAGCAGCAGTTGCTCGTTTACGATGAGCACAGCCAATGCGGCTACAGATCCGAACGGAGGTGCTTCGACAGACCCTGTGGATGCTACTATAGACACTGCTGACATCCATTATTGGGTGGGTGAGGGCAGCAACCGTGCTGTTTTTATTGTGAACTTCGGCGATCCCGACACGGCTTTTGCGTGGGGCTACCGCTTTGACGGCACTACGACGGCGCAGGCTATGGTCGACGCCATAGACGCTGCCGACCCGCGCTTTTGGACGGTGGGCACACCGTCGTACAATGGTGACATCCATTTTGTAACCTCTACGGGCGATACGCTTGGCCTTGCGGATCCTGCTTCGACATCGATGGGCTACAATTTCTGGTGGACAAACCTGAACGGTGAGAGTGCCGGCAACGGATCGGCGTCAACGATTCACGACGGCGATGTGTTCAAATATGGCGACTTGAGTGTCGGTGTAGGCTGGGATCCTATGGGCACATATTTTATGGAATATGCCTGGGTCAAAGTTCCTACGCCTGTGGATGAGCCCTCGTCGACTCCTGAATTGCCCGAGGAGGCTACGATTGCTGCCAGCGATATTCTGTATTGGATTGGCGAGGGCAGCAACGAGGTTGTCTTTGCTGTCAACTGGGCCGACACTGCTTTGGCCTGGGGTTACCGTTTTAATGGCGAGAGCGTTGGAATGCAGACTGTTATGGATGACATTGCGTCGAACGACCCTCGTTTCAGCTACACTATGGATGGAGGTTATCTGAATGACATCAACTTTGTTGCGGGCAGTGACACGCTGGCCATCACGATGTACAACTACTGGGAAAACACTGTGAACGGTGTTTCGTCGTCCGGTATGGGTGCTCAGCTTCACAACGGCGATTTCACTAAATGGGCAGACCCTGCAGCGGGAGTTGTTGTCGACAGCTCGAGCTATGAATGGGACGGTGTCACCTACTGGATGTATATCAATGTATATCCTATGACGATCTATCCTGTTGGCGCTCCGCTTCCGGAGGAGTCGACAATAGCTGCCAGCGATATTGTTTACTGGGTAGGCGAGGGCAGCAGCGAGATTGTGTTTGCCGTGAACTGGGCAGAACGCGCTTTGGCCTGGGGCTATCGTTTCGACGGTGAGAGCGTTGGAATGCAGACTGTTATGAACGACATACAGGCTGCAGACCCCCGCTTCAGCTATAATATGGACGGTGGCTATCTGAACGACATATTGTTTGTGGTCAATGCCGACACTTTCAGCATCACTCCTAACAACTACTGGGAAAACAAGGTGAACGGTGTTATGTCGGCCGGTATGAGTGCTCAGCTTCACAACGGCGATTTCACGAAATGGGCAGACCCTGCAGCCGGAGTTGTGGTCGACAGTGTGTACTATGACGGTTGGGGCTGGAGTTACATACATAACTATACGATGCCTGTACTACCTGTCAGCGCTCCTGTGGTCAGCGGACCTTTCTGCGGCGCTGTTGGCAGCGAGGGTTGCAACGCTGTTGCCGCCAATAGTCCGGCGGTAAAAGGCTGGGCTACGGGATGCACGGTGGAGAGAGGCTATCAAGTGATTTCGACTGCCGCCGCCTATGCCAGCTATGGACAGGACTCGTATGCTGTAGGTCCTGTGGATATGAGCGACAACCTGACGGTGGTGAGCCTCGGTGACGGCGGTTCGGCTACACTGACGTTCGACATACCCATTGTGAACGGCAACGGATATGACTTTGCAGTGTACGAGAATTCGTTTGGCGACGCTTTCCTTGAGCTGGCCTTTGTGGAGGTCAGTAGCGACGGTGTACGTTTTGTGCGCTTCCCGGCAACATCGCTGACGCAAACTGAGGTTCAGACTGGTGGCAACGGCTCGACCGACCCGACGATGATTAACAATTTGGCTGGCAAGTTCCGTATGGGTTACGGCACTCCGTTCGACCTTGAAGAACTTCGCGACAGCACTGGAATAGATATCAACAACATCAACTATGTTAGAGTTGTCGACGTGGTTGGCAGCATAGATCCCCAGTACGGCACCCGCGACAGTGAGGGCCGCATAATCAACGACCCGTGGCCGACACCTGGTAATTCGTCGGGATTCGACCTTGACGGAGTGGCGGTGCTGAATACCAACATTGAGTCGTTGGATGTCGCCGAAGAAGCGTTGCTGAAAGTATATCCAAACCCAGCTACTGACAAGTTTTTTGTTGTTGTCGACGGTAAAGCAGCAACGACAGCGCAACTGTATGACATCAACGGCAAGGCTGTTAGAACGATGGAGCTGCAAGATGGTAGCAACACTGTGGACGTCAGCAGTCTGCCACAAGGCGTTTATGTGCTGCGCAGTGGCGAAACAGTGGTAAAAATAGTGAAGAGATAAGTTTAGACTAAAAGAGAATTCATTATCAGTATGTTTTTATAAGAAAGGGTGGCTGCAAGGCCACCCTTTTGTTGTTTTTATAGTTTTGGTTTTCGTTTTAGTTATTTGACCCCAATCGAGTTGTAGATTAGCTGCTGAATGTCGGTCCGGATGTTGAGCGAGGAGAGTTTGTTGGGCGATGAGGAGGGATAGACGCGGTTGGAGAGGAATATGTAAACGAGGTTGTACTGTGGGTCGACCCATACCATAATGCCAGTGAAACCAGTGTGGCCGAAGCTGGCCTGCGAAGCCGACGGCGATACGTGAGTGCTGCGGCCTTTGATGAAGGGTTTGTCGAATCCGAGCGCGCGTCGGTTGCCTTTGTCGGCATAATGGCGCGAATTGAAGGTGTTGAAGGTCTCGGCAGAGATGTACTGGCGGCCTTCGTAGCGTCCCGAGTCGAGCATCATCTGGTAGAGCTTGAAGAGGTCGCCGGCGGTCGAGAAGAGGCCTGCGTGTCCGGCGACGCCACCCATAGCTGCCGCATTGGGGTCGTGGACGTAGCCGCGCAGTTGCTGCTTGCGGAACGATTTGTCGTATTCCGTAGGGGCGATGCGCTTGATGTCGATGCCGTGCTGGAGGGGTTGGAAGCAAGTGTTGTTCATCTGCATCGGGCCATAGAAATGCTGCTGCATAAAGATGTCGAGCGACTGTCCGCTGACCTGCTGCACGAGGTCGGCAAGCAAAATGAAACCGAGGTCGCTGTAGAGGTATTTCTGTTGCTTCTCGAGCTTGCTGGCGACAATCTGCTGGCACAAGTTGGCGCGGTAATGGTTTTTGACATAAGTGTTTTCGCCAATGGGCGTATAATCGTCGGGAGGATTGTCGCCGACATAGAGGTTGTCGTCGTCGAGAGCCCCTTTCCAGTAGGCGTCGAAGGCCTTGAGGCGGGCATAGTGCGACAGTGCCTGGCGGATGGTGATGTTCTTCTTGTTGGAATGCTTGAGGTAGGGGAGGTAGCGCGACAATTTGTCGTCGAGTTTGATTTTGCCTGCATCGACCAGTTTCATCACCGCCAGGTTGGTAGCCGACACTTTGGTCACCGACGCCAGGTCGAAGACCGTGTTGACGTCGATGGGTGCCGCTGCGACGTCGTAGGTCTGCCGTCCATAGCATTGGTTGTAAACCACTTTGCCGTCCTTTGCCACCAGAATTTCGCATCCGGGATAGGCTTTTTGCGCGATGCCGTAGTTGGCTATGGAGTCGATACGGCGGAAGCAGTCGATGTCCATACCGGCATTCTTGAGAGCCTCGTAGCGCGACGGCGTCTTGGGTCGCGGAACCGCTTTGAGCGAAGTGCCTTCAAGGTATCCGCCCGTAGTCACCGGCAGTTTTCCTTCGAACGGCGTTTTGCCCGTCAGGGCGTCGGGCACCACATCGACCACCTCGCGCAGGTTCTGGTAGGCCATCACGATGGCCGACGGAGCGAGGGTGGCGGAATAGGTGGGGAACGACTCGAGGATGTATGGAGAGCCGTAGATGACCAGCACCGAGTTGACGCTGTCGATGGCGGCGATGTCGTTGATCAATGCGATGGTGGCTTTAGACACGCCATAGTTGTTGCTCGATGCCAGGTTGGCATAAAGAGAAATAACCACCGTGCCTGCCTTGCGGATGCGTAGCTTCAGAGCCTCGTCGAGTTTGGTTGCAGCCGTGTCGCAACTGCCTACGGCGATGCTTACAAACTGTTGTTTTTCATCCAGCGGCAAGGTGTAGTTCTCGTTGCGCACCAGCGTGAGCGCCTTTCGGGCCATAGTGCGAGTGAGTTCTTCGCATCGTTTTTCGTCCTCCTTGGAAGGCACCGAAAGCTTGTCGAGATTCAGTTTGTCGAGGCCGCAGAGGTACTTCTCGCGCAGAATGCGGTGGCATCGGTCGTCGATCATCTTGGCAAATTCGGGGTCGTGTTTGGCTTCCTTAACGACGGCATTGACAGTATTTTCCAAGTCGATGGGCAGCAGAATGACATCGGCTCCGGCGCGAATGGCACGTATGGCTCCTTCACCGTCCTTGTAGTTGTTGGAGACTGCCTTCATATCGATACCGTCGGTGAAGACAAGCCCATCAAAGTGCATTTTGTCGCGCAGCAGCGGTTTTACTATGCGTTCGGAGAGAGACGACGGCATATTGGGCCTGTTGTCAAGAGCATTGACTTGAAGATGAGCAATCATCATACCCCTGATACCACGATTGACAAGATGGCGGAAAGGGAAGAGGTCAACCGTGTCGATATACTCTTTGGAATGGTTGATTACCGGTAGGTCGAGATGACTGTCGACATCGGTGTCGCCGTGTCCTGGAAAGTGCTTGCCGACGGCGACAACGCCTTCGCGTTGCATCGCTTCAGCATAGAGAGCAGACTTGCGGGCTACGCGTTTTTTGTTTTCACCGAACGAGCGACACCCAATGACGGGATTGCGCGGGTTGTTGTTGATGTCGCAAACCGGGGCAAAATTCACATTGATGCCCATTTTGCGGCATTGACGTCCCACTTCGGCTCCGAAGAGCGAAATCAATGAGTCGTTGTTGCGTGCGAGAGCACCCATAAGCATTTGACGCGGAAAACTGTAGCAGTCGGTGAGTCGCATACCGAGTCCCCATTCGCCGTCGATGGTGACCATTAGGGGAATGTCAGCGATGCGTTGGTAGCGCCTTGTCCGTTCAAGCTGTATGTCGGCAGTACCTTTGAAGAAGCAGATGCCTCCGACATTGTATTTGGAAATGCTTTTTTCGAAAGCATTTTGCTGTTTTTTGGTCATCGTGAGGGGAACACGAAGAAACATCAGCTGTCCAACTTTTTCGTCCAGATCGAGGTGCCGCATCTGTTTGTCGGCCCATCGGTTGGCGGCAGCTATTCCAGTAGTGTCGTTGGCAGCTACAGTGTGATGGGCTTTTTTTTGACGTTGATTTGTTGATCTGCTTTGTGCGGAAGTGGAAAACGTCAGAGTCAACAGTAGTGCAAGAATGGTTGTTTTCAAAGATGTGTTTTTCATAAGAGGTGCTTGTAGAGGAGAAACGAATACAAAAATAGCGTCGGGGAGACCCTGACGCTATTTGTTAAAGACTGTAGACGTGATTATTTTACGTTGTCTTTCACTTCGTTAAGGAAGGTTTTGGCGGGCTTGAATGCCGGAATGTTATGAGCAGGAACAATAACAGAGGTGTTCTTGCTGATGTTGCGTCCAGTCTTTTCAGCACGACGTTTGATGATGAAGCTGCCAAAGCCTCTCAGATAAACGTTTTCGCCGCCGATCATTGCATCCTTTACGGTGGTCATAAACTCTTCAACAACGGCCAGAACGGCCACTTTCTCAATACCGGTCTTCTCGGAAATGGAAGCCACAATTTCTGCTTTAGTCATATTCTGAATATTTTTTTAAATGATTAGTTATTACGTTTTTGGAATTGCAAAGATACGTAAAAAAAAAATATTGATGCAATTTTTTTTTCAAAAATAAAATAGTTGTCGACTTGTTTTAAAAGTAGTTTTTGGTGTATTGTGTTGATATATAGTTTTTTGTAATGATTTGTTCAAGTAGTTGTTTCTCAATATTTTTTTTTGTCTGTCCTTTTTTCCGAGGGTGAAAAGGAGTGAAAAAGAGGGACTAAAAAAACTAAAAGTGAATTTTACTTGATGTTGATGGATGGCAGAAAAATGTGGCGGATGATTTAATGCTGCTTGTTATGGTGTTTCATTGTGTGGTGTAACAAATCGTATAATTATAAATATGTATATGTGAAATATAATTTGTGTGTGGTTTTAAAAAAAATGTTATCTTTGTAGGAGAAAAACGAAGTCGATGATTTGTGCTATTGTTTGGTAATTAATATATTATCTGTGAATATTTTATAATAATGAGTATGATATGAAGAATATAGCGGTTGTTTTGGCTGGCGGAGTCGGCAGTCGGTTTGGCAATGGAGTACCTAAGCAGTTTTTGCTGTTTGGGGGGCGTCGTGTAATAGAATGGAGTGTAGATGCTTTTGAACGCAATGCTGGCATTGATGGCATAGTAGTTGTAATGAACGAGAGGTATATCAGTGATATGGAGGAAATCGCAAGAGAGCGTCAATGGAGCAAGGTGATAGGGATTGTTGCTGGAGGAACGGAGAGATATATGTCGACGTTGTCGGCGTTGTCGGCATTGCGCGGGGAAGGCGAGTGTAATGTGATATTGCACGATGCTGCTCGTCCGATGGTGAGTCAACGAATCATTGATGATGTTGTTGCTGCGTTGATGAAATATGATGCTGTAGGTGTTGCTGTTGCAATGACAGACACGGTGTTTGAGGTAGACGCTGACGGCTGTGTGGCTGGTGTTATGGACAGGAGCCGTTTACGTAGGGCACAGACACCGCAAGCGTTCAGGAAGAGTGTGTTGGAGAAGGCTTACAAGCGTCTTGCTGAAAGTGGTGATGAGAGCTTGAATGTCACTGACGATTGTGGTACAGTGGCAAGGTATATGCCAGAGGTGAGAGTATGCACTGTGGAGGGAGAGGTGCGGAATATGAAACTAACGTACAAGGAAGATTTGGAAATGTTGGAGAATTTTGTGTTGAATTGTTGATATGATTACGAGATAACAGTGTAAATCTTTAATATTTTAATCAAAAACCTAAATATTTTAATCAAAAACCTATGAAAAGATGTTTTTACATTAAGTTTTGTGTTTTCGTTCTGCTTTTGGTTGGGGTATGGGGTGTTGCCCAGGGTCAAAATATGAACACTATGGGTACGGATTTCTGGTTTGGCTATATGCACAATGGAGACGGGGCGGATGTCCGCATATTGAAGGTGCTGGTTTCGGGTCCCCGAGCGTGCACCGTGACGCTTGAGAATCCGAATACCTCGTTCACAGTAACGCGGAACATTTCGGCCAATTCCGTTGTGTCGATATCCGTACCTTCTTCGGAGGCATACCATACCCAGTCGTGTGTGGTGAGTAATACGGGGTTGCACCTGACGTCGAGCGATTCGGTGTCGGTGTACTGCTCGATACAAGGCACTTACAACTACGAGGTGGCGAATGTCTTCCCGACACGTGTGCTGCGCAACGAGTATATTGTCCAAAGCTATCCGTCGGACAAGTGGGGCAGCGAGTTTATGGTATTGTCAACCGAGGACAGCACGTATGTGGACATCTATCTGTCGTCGCCGACGAGCACGGGTTATGCTGCGGGGTCGCAGTTGTCGGTTCTGCTGCCGAAGGCTGGCCAAACGTACCAGGTGATGGGGGCCGCCGTCAGTAATTTCAGCGGTACAAGGGTGCATTCGCGCGACTGCAAGCCTGTGGCTGTGTTTCACGGCGATGTGTGTCCGTACATACCGCAGTGGACGCCGGGAGAGTCGTGCGACCACGTTGTGGAGCAGGCAGTTCCTGTTTCGTATTGGGGTAAGGATTTTATTGTGGTGAACACGGGCACGAATTTTGCAGACCGAGTGAGAGTGACTTCGTTGCGCGACAGTTGCACGGTGACTAAGAACGGCACTGTAGTGTCCTTGTTGAATGCTGGGGAGACGTATGAGTATACTGCTGGGGGAAGTACGGCGGCGACATACATCCACACTTCTCAGCCGTCAATGGTCAATTCCTATTTTTCGAGTACCCACACCAGCAGTTTCGGCGATCCGTCGATGGTGACGATAAGTCCGACGGAGCAGATGATCCGAAGGGTGACGTTCGCGAGTTTCAACACGCAATACACGACGTCGCACTATGTGGTTGTTGTGACGCGGACGGCGGATGTCGGTATGCTGTTGCTTGACGGAGTGAGCCGTGCTTCGAGTTTCACTGTGTCTGCCAACAATCCGGAATACTCGTATGCAAAGATATATGTTACTGCCGGCAGCCACACTTTAGAGTCGGCCGGAGGCAGTGGTTTCACGGCCTATGCATTCGGTATGGGGAACCACGAGAGCTACGGCTACCTTCTGGGCAGCAATATGCTGGATCTCGAGGCCAACATTGCATTAGACGGCCAGAGAGTGACGGAATACGACACGGTGGATGTATGCCAGGGTGACACTGTGACTATCACTGCCTATGCCGAATATGATTATGACAGTTTGACAATGAATGTCGGGGGTGTCTGTTATTCCGACGATACTGTCCAAAAAAGCTTTGTGTTACCGGGAGTCTATAATGTCTATGCCGTTTTCCGCCAGACGGATAATCTGTGCAAGAATGAATACGACACGCTGTTTGCCACAGTGAGGGTTATTGCCAACGACACTGTTTCGACCGACTATGCGCACTGTGGCGATTCCTATATGTGGTACGAACGGACGCTTGACAGCACTGGCACTTACACGCGTGAATACACCAACAATATAGGATGCACGACCACGGAATTTTTCACACTCACTCTGCTGAGCGATACGAGCACCACGCTTGTCAAGGCTGGCTGCGACAGTGTGGAATATGAAGGCAGTTATTACTTCGATGGCGACACGCTGCTCGTTGCCACGTACACGGCTGCCAACGGATGCGACAGCACGGTGTATGTAGCTTTCAAGCACTACCCGTCGTATGAGCAGACGATATACATACATTTGCCGCCAAACGACACACTTGTGTGGATTGACGGCCTGACATATACCGAGTCGTCCGACAGCACCTTTGTAGTGCTGCATTCGGTAAATGGATGTGACAGTACAGTGCACCTCAACCTTGTTGTCGACCACGAACCTCCCGTGCTGGACACTTTCGCACTTTGGGTGCCCAATGCTTTCACACCTGATGAAAAAACAAACAACAGATTTGTCATCAAAAGCAATAAAATAACATATATGCACGTTTACATATACAACCGTCTGGGACTTTATGTCACCGACTTCGACGGACTTAATGAAGGCTGGGATGGTACTTACCGTGGAACAAAATGCAAACAAGATGCCTATGTATACCATATAAAATACACTACCGAAGGACGGCCGCGATATGTCCAGACAAAAACCGGTACGGTGACCCTGTTGAGATAATTAAAAGAAAAAACAACTGTCAAATCAAAGAATAACAACCCCCAATATTAAACTGAATACTATGTACGACTACCTTATAGTCGGTGCCGGACTCTACGGCTCCGTATTTGCCCAACAGGCAACAGCACAAGGCAAACGCTGCCTACTCATCGAACGACGCAACCACATCGGTGGCAATTGCTACACAAAAACTGTCAACGACATCAATGTCCATTGGTATGGTGCCCATATTTTCCACACCTCCAATCAGCAAGTGTGGAACTACATCAACCAGTTCGCGCATTTCAACAACTATATTAATAGCCCCATAGCCAACTACAAGGGCGAGTTATATAACCTGCCCTTCAATATGAACACATTTACCAAGCTATGGCCAGATGTGCACACCCCTGACGAGGCTCGTGCTCGCATCGCCCAGCAGCAGGCCGAATACGCAGGTATCGAAGAGCCGAAAAACCTCACCGAACAGGGTATGAAACTCGCCGGACGAGACATCTTTACCAAACTTGTCAAGGGTTATTCCGAAAAGCAGTGGGGGCGTCCTGCCGAACAGATACCGGCTTTTGTGCTACGTCGTCTGCCGTTCCGATTCACTTTCGACAACAATTACTTCAACGACCCTCATCAAGGCATCCCCATCGGCGGATACACACCCATTTTTGAACAGCTGCTGAAAGGTGTTGAAGTTCGGCTGGACACAGACTTCCTTGCCGACAAACAGCGCTGGATGGACTCTGCCGAACGTGTTCTGTACACCGGACCGCTCGATGCCTATTTCAACTACAGTCTTGGGCATCTTGACTTCCGTTCGCTTCGTTTTGACCACAAACTGCTGGAAGGTGTCGACAACTTCCAGGGCAACGCTGTGTTCAACTACACCGACGCCGAAACACCATATACACGAATTATCGAACACAAACATTTCGAGTTCGGCAAGCAGCCCGACACTGTCATTTCATACGAATATCCACAGGACTGGACTCCCGGTGCAGAGCCATACTATCCCGTCAATGACGATCGTAACAACGACCTCGCAGCACAATACAAGTCGCTTGCCGAAAAGGAAAGCAAGACTTCCTTTGGCGGTCGACTTGCCGAATATCGCTATTACGATATGGATCAAGTTATTGCACAGGTGCTTCAGCATCCCTGGCTTCAAAAATGATTTGTATTGCAAATCATTAATACATAACTATAGAAACACTTATACTTTCATTTGAAAGAACATCTGACCATATCAACAGCAACCGACTTGTTGCGTCTCGGAGCAGAAGACATTATCTTCATAACCTCCGACGGCAACTACTCGACCTTTATGCTTGCCTACGGAAACTCGCACGTCGTCACAATGCAACTCGGACAAATCGAGAAACTTATAAAACAGCAACTTGAATATGAGGGTGCCAAATACATCCGTATTGGCAAAAGCCTTATAATCAATAGTGACTATATACAATATATCAACATCCCAAAACAACAGCTCATTCTGTCCGACGGCAAAATGAACTCCTACTCGCAAACAGCTTCAAAAGAAGCATTGCGTCAACTCAAAGACCTTATAGACAAGACAATAAAATGAAAGGTAAGACAGACATAAACGAAAACGAAATCCGTGTGATTGGCAAAGAAACACACGATGGCGACAAGCGTATGTCCACACATACAATAGTCACAATCGTCCTGCTGGCGCTGACTGCCGTTGTTTTGTTGGCAATTCTCCTTATGCGCAACCGCGCTCCTATGGAGACTGCCAGCGATCTGACCGACACCGAGGAGGGACTTTTTGAAGGCACTGCCTACGATATTGACGACGAATGGTATGAAAACATCGACTCGACACAAGGCAGCTTCGTCGACATTATAGACACCGTTGTCGACGGTTTGTCGCTAACAATTTACACGCCATACAACACCTTGCCCGAACTTTTTGTCGGTGAGGTCGACGAAACTGACCCCTCCATTTTACTCTGTACCCAGGCCGCCGACCTGCGTCGCGACAACGGTAAAATACTCGGCGCTTACGTCTATCGCGGCGAACCACTCGCGTGGGAGTTGTCCAAACGTGGCTATTGCGCTATCATCGACGGTAAGACAACCGTAGGAGTTTCGGACAATTCTCCTCTCTTCGAGGACGCTATCGAACACAAGGGCTACTTTTTCCGTCAGTATGCCTTGGTAGACAATGGCAGCGCAGTGCGCAACAACCCGGAAAACAAATCTTTGCGTCGTGCCCTTTGTGCTTGGCGCGACCGCATATGCATTGTGGTCAGCCACGACCGGATATTAATGAACGACTTCAGCTACGCCCTTGAAACACTGCGTGTTCGTGATGCAATCTACCTTGTCGGTAGCAGCTATGCCCACGGCTGGGTGGAGGATAGGGATGGAAAACGCTCCTTTTTCTCTGAACATTCGCAACACAGACCCAAAAACACAAACTACATCCTGTTCAAGAAAAAATAGTCTTCCTTTTTTTATTACGAAATGACATCACATAAAACATTTCGTACATAGCAGCGTCCATTTCATACATTGGTTGGTAAATCAGTGATTTAAGCCACTGTTTCATACTAATTTTGCAGTATGGAATCGAGTAGCACAAATCACATTCAGGCATTTGATTGCCTGCGTTTTATGGCGATTGTCGTCGCTGTTTTGGCCTTTTTGGCCATTGTTTTCCCTTCCAACGGCATAAAAATCGGAAAAACAACACTGCGCTTTCCTACAGTGCATTCCGTGTTGGCCAAAAACCGTAAGCAAAAGGTACAGCGGTCCGAAGAACTGCAACAACAGACCCTGCCGTCAATGACCGATGCCGAGAAATCGCAGCTGGCATCGCTCAACTCACAACTTTTTGGCGGCGAGGGACGTATTTGGCTGCCCAAAGACGACAACGCTTTCTTCGACAGCTTCTTTGACAAAGCCTGCAAAGCCAGGAGCGAAAAACGTACGGTACGTGTCCTGCATTATGGCGATTCACAGATCGAGAGCGACCGCATCACCGCCCAACTCCGCAGCCGTCTGCAGGAACTCTATGGCGGCGGCGGTCCCGGCCTGATACCGCTAATGCAGCCGATTCCATCTTTTTCGGTCAACCAAAAGACAAAAGGCAGCCTTGTTGGTCAGTCGACCTACGGTCGAGGCAATTTTGTTCGCGCCAACGGCAACTACGGTCCGATGCTTCGTAGCTGGCGTATGATGGGCAGCGCACAACTAAGCGTCACGGCATCAAAGAACCGTGCTTCTGACGAGCGTGTCAAACACTTCTCGAAAGTCAGCGTCCTGTTCAACAACCGTCCAGGGCCGCTCAGCGTCGTTCTTACAGACAACCGCACAAATTCAATCATCCGGATGCGGCAAATCGGCGGCGGTGTGCAAACCCTCGACTTTAAACTTGACTCAATCACCAACTCTCTGACACTTAGTCTTGATGGCACAGCCGACATCTATGGCGTAATGCTAGACGATGATTGTGGTGTCGCTGTCGACAATATTTCGATGCGTGGTGTGTCGGGTCAGCAGTTCACAATGGTCGATTCGGCACAGTTGGCCGAAGCCTATCGTCTTATGGACGTTGGAATGATAATTATGCAGTTTGGTGGCAACAGTGTTCCATACCTCACCGACAGAAAGGCTATCGATATCTATTGTAGCAAGATAGGTCGCCAAATTGATTTCCTTCACAACCTTAGTCTGCACACACCGATACTTTTCATCGGCCCTTCGGATATGAGTACCAAGATCAACGGTCAGCTGGCAACCTATCCGATTCTGCCTGAGGTGGTTGATCGTCTGCGCGAAACAGCGCTTGCACACGGTGCCGCCTTCTGGAGCCTGTACGACGCTATGGGCGGCAACGGTTCGATGGTGGAGTGGGTGAGTGGTGGCCTGGCCGAACACGACTACCTGCATTTCAATGTCAAAGGCGCTGCCGTTATGGGTGACCGTCTTGCCGATATTTTCCAGCAGCTGAACGAACTATACACTCTTCGTAAGGGCACGAAAAGATAGCTTTTTCGTGCAGGTATTTCATTACTAATATTTTATGATAATTTTATGTATTCAACCCTCAAAAACCGCCCAAAATATGCATTTTCAACATATTGAAAACCAAACCAATAAAACACCTTCCCTGGCATATGTACAGTATATGTACAGTATATGTACAGTATTTGTACGCTTCTAAAGCGTACAAATACTGTACATATACTGTACATATACTGTACATATGCCAGGGAAAATAGTGCCTAAAATTGCACAAAATAATTAAAAAAATACATCAAAAACAAGTATCATTTTTTAATCCTCAATTCATCAATGTCCGACTTCTTTTATTTCATCTGGTCGCTGTTTTCGTTCGACAAGGAACACCCGCTACTTTTTACGCAGTTCAATTTCTGGGCTTTCTTTCTTGTCGTTTTCGCAGGTTTTTGGTTCATTGTCGAAAGCCGTCGTTTTGGCCGCGGCAAAGCAGCGCGTCGTCTTTGGCGCAACGGCTATCTGTTCATTGTCAGTCTTTTGTTTTATTTTAAGACATCGGGGCTGTTTGTACTGCTTCTTTTGCTTTCCACGTTTATGGGATATCGTGCTGGCGTCGCTATGGAACGGCATCCTGTGGGCTGCCGGTGCCGCAGGGGTATTATGGTTTTTTGTGTAACAGTCAATCTGGCTGTTCTTTGCTATTTCAAATATGCCTATTTCTTTACCGACATACACAATGCGCTCTTTAATACCAACCTTCAGGTTGTCAACCATTTGGCTTTGTTTGCCAACCATTTCACCAGAACGCCGCGTTTCGATGCGTCGCTGATACTGCTGCCTGTGGGCATATCGTTTTTCACGTTCCAGAACATCAGCTACCTTGTTGACGTGTGTCGTGGCAAGATTGCGTGTGTTGAAAACATTTGGGATTTCGGATTCTACACGACCTTTTTTCCGCAACTTGTGGCAGGGCCCATTGTGCGTGCCGACAAGTTTGTGCCACAGCTCTACAAGCCTTATTTCCTGGGACGCAGACAGTTTGGCATAGCGGTGTTCTGGATTATCAATGGATTGACAAAAAAAATAGTCTTGAGCGACTACATTGCGGTCAATTTTGTTGATCGCGTTTTCGACAATCCGTTGCTATACAGTGGTTTTGAGAACCTTGCAGCCCTGTTTGCCTATTCGCTGCAAGTCTATGCCGATTTTTCGGGCTACACAGATATTGCCACCGGCGTGGCGATGCTTATGGGCTTCTATCTGCCTCAGAATTTCAATTCCCCTTATAAAGCCACTAATGCTGCCGGATTTTGGAAGCGCTGGCACATATCGCTTAGCAACTGGTTGAAAGACTACTTGTACATCCCTTTGGGCGGCAATCGTGGTGCCGGATGGCCGTCGTATGTTATTTTGGGCGGTATGCTTGCCGTTGTGGCCATTATGGCACAGTCGGTATGGGTCACAATTGCTGTATGCTGGGTGGGCGGCGCGCTGGTGGCAATATATTTTGTTTTTCCACGCTGCCGCAAGGATTTTGCCACCGATGTCAACAATATGGACACAATGCTGCTTGGCGGGTTGTGGCACGGTGCCAGTTTCAATTTCATAATGTGGGGCGGTTTGAACGGCGCAGGCATACTTGTGTACAAATGGTGGAAACGTTGTGGGACACGTGTGCGGGTCAATGCAACGATGGCTTTGTTTGCTTTGATTCTGCTTGCCGACATCATATGGCAGACGCCAGCTATGAACATTGCTGCTGTATGGAGCGGAATTATATGTTTCGGTACTGCGATTCGCTATCTGGTGGTCAATCCTTTGTGCAGCAAAAGCAACCGCGTGGGGCTGGCCAAAGGTATTGAGAAGGTGTGGAATGTAATGATTACATTCATTTTCATCACCTTCACGCGTCTGTTTTTCCGTAGCGGGTCAAACCTCAATCCAGCCGAGGCCAACGAGACGGCCTGGAGAACGGCTGGATGTATGATTGATCGTATAGGCAGTTGTTGGAACACTTCGGTCATTCCTGACATTGTTTCAAACTACAGTTCGGTGTTTCTTGTTTTCATTGTCGGTATGGTTATTCACTGGTTGCCGTCGCGTTTGAAACGCCGTTTCCGGCTGTGGTTTGCACTTGCTCCAATGTGGGTGCTTGCTGTGGCTGTTGTGATGGCAGTGTTTGCAGTTTATCAATTTGTTAGTGCCGATATGCAACCGTTCATCTATTTTAGTTTTTAATATTTTTATTATTGGATACAATAATTTTGTTTTTGGTGCGTTAAAAAATATTGTTTTTCGCTGAAAGAAGCTATACATCGCACTATGAACATTATTGTTACAACAACAGACTGTATTGAAAACCATCGTATTGCCGAGTATATTGACATACTGCGTTCGTCGTCGTTTGTCGGCACAGAGCTGGCTTTGACCGATCTTTTTGCAGACCCTACACGCAAATACCGTAGAAAGCTTGACACGATATATGACGGTGCTTTGCAGGAAATCCGCCAGAAGGCTCTTGCTGTCGGTGCCGATGCTGTTGTTGGCGTACATACTGATTTCCAAGAAATATTCAGTAAGGGTAAGGCTCGTTTTTTGGTTTCGGTAGTTGGTACTGCCGTAAGGCTGGAAAGGAAACCGGAAAAAGGAGAGGAGTTGACGGACAACATTGTGACGCAGTATCGTTTGCGTCGAAGCCAGCTGCAGGTGGTGTTGAGACGCAAGTTGGAAAACGAGTCGTTCAATCCTGATGCCAAAGACTGGGAGAACATTATCCGCTATGCACTTTACGATTTGGCTTCGATGCTTTATAAACGCTATTTGGTTCTTGCATCGGAGACGATCAGCAGTGTTTCCCTTGTCGAAAAAAAACTGTTTCTTGATAATTTTGTTCCTTTTTTGAGAGGTATGGACTATGAAAGCGCAGCTGAAGTGGTATATGGCGACACCGAGACGGCGCCATTCGTGTTTTGCAAAGTGGTGAAGGAATGCAATTTGTTTTATCCGCAAAAGGTTGCATCGATAATGACATCCGAAAACAAGCATACTGTAATAGCTTTGCTTGACAGCGACAAGCCGTTATATACCAAAGAGGATTTGAAATATATGATATCCATTGCCGAATACCTTGACAATCTGCCTGATACCGGTCGCTACATAGAGGGTCGTGATGGTTTGTTCGCCAAAAGCGGCACGCTGCTGGTATGCGAACGTGGCCACACTTCGGCAGTGGAACTGGGAGGACATTGTACCTGCCAGTTGGAAGGCAGTGGAGCAATATGCAACCTGAATGTGAAAGGTATCACAGAACAGGAAGTGGCTGCAATTGAGGCGTTCAAAACAAAAATAGAAATATTGAAAAGTGAGTTGGGATGATTCATCATTTAATGATAATGTCAAAATTAAAGCTAGAATTAATGTTTAAGTCGAAAATAGTATTTGCCGTTTTTCTTTCAATGGTCTTTTCGGTTGCAGCGCAGCGCAACATAGCCATAACAGGCAATGTTGCAGGTGGATATGGAAAAAAAATTGAAGTGCTGAAACTTGCAGACCAGATTTCTCAACGTGAGTTGTTGGTAGATTCAACAACAATAGACAGCAATGGTGACTTCCGCCTGCGGCTTTATGCCAACTATCCGATGCTTGTGTCAATACGTATTGACAACTATTCGCAGTCGTTTTATGTTGAACCGGCGATGGAATACAAGGTTGTTGTTCCCGAGTTTGACTGGAATTTGGATGAGAAACGTAATATTTTCCTAGACCCGGAGCCGTTACCATTGCTGTTCCAGAATATTAAGTCCGACAATATTAATCTGCAAATTGACAGTATAGACCGTGCTATTGCCAGTTTTGTCGACGACAACCGTTTTTATCTTGACCAGAAGTTTCGACCGACGGCATTTTATTTCGACAGTCTTGTTTTTTTGCTAAACAAAATGTTTCCTGACGGAAAGAATGATTTTGTTGATCGTTACAAACTGTATCGCCTTGCTGAATTGCGTTATGCAATGAAGTTCGACTCGCGGAAAAAACTTTTTGAACGATATATCAAAAACCAGCCAATACTGTATCAAGACGAGAACTATATGTCGTTTTTTGCGACGTTTTATGCCAACAGCATTTCAAAAGGCACCAAAGCCGTTCCGGTATATCGTCTTGCTCATTGGGTAGAAAACCTCGATCTTGATACTTATATTGACTCAATAGGCACTGATCCTTTGCTCAGACACGAGCAGGTGCGTGAGTTGGCGGCTTTGCAGGCTCTGCAGGAATCGTATTATAATTTCCATTATTACGATGCTGAAATGGTTGTCAAAATGATAGAAAAGCTGGCTGAACGAACCAAGTTTCCTGAACACAAGACGATAGCCCGCAATATTATTGAAGGCTTGAACAGTCGACATATTGACGAAGAAAGACAACAAAATTACTATTTCAAATTGCCTGACGTAAATAAGGAAATTGTTTCGCTGGATCAGTGGAAAGGAAAATGGATATACATCGCCTTTGTGCGTGTCGGGGAGCCTGAATGCATTTCGGAAGTTGAGACGATGGCTCATTTCAAGGACAAGGTCTATGCCGAGAATGATGATGTTGTTTTTGTCACAGTCGACTGCAACCGTGAGTTTCAGAAAATGTTTCATTTCCTGAAAAATACAAAACACGGTGACCGTTACAATTGGACGTGGCTGCATTTTGACGGCGACTATGATTTGCTGCGACGTTTTCAGATCACAGCATACCCTTGGTTTGTTCTTGTCAATCCCGACGGGAAGCTTCAATATGATATTACTCCTGCACCAAGTACAGGCTTTTTGCTCAATGCACCTTGGCGAAAACAGCAAAAGGAAGAAACAATCACAAATCCTCTTTTCAGAAACTAAAATTACAAACAAAACATAGGCAATATGATTATTGAAAAAATACAAGCGACTGTCTCAGAGTCTTTAAATAAACTATATAATATTCAGGTTGCTCCGGACAGCATTGTTCTGCAGAAGACAAAAAAAGAATTCAACGGAGACTATACGGTCGTCGTGTTTCCATACGTCAAACAGGCACGCAAATCTCCGGAAATGGTTGCCAACGAATTAGGCAGTGCTGTTTGCTCGGCATTGCCGGAATTGACCGGATATAACGTTATTAAAGGTTTTCTTAATTTTTCTGTCAGCGACAGTTACTATCTGTCTTTTACAGCCCAGATATGTGGCGACAGCCGCTACGGACTTAAACCTGTCAATAGTTCCGATGCTCCTGTTGTGGTTGAATATTCTTCGCCAAATACGAACAAACCATTACATCTTGGTCATATACGCAACAACCTTCTGGGATGGTCGGTGTCGCAACTTCTAACTGCCAATGGACGCAATGTAAAGAAAGTCAATTTGGTTAACGACAGGGGAATACATATTTGCAAATCGATGCTCGCCTGGATGCGTTTTGGCAACGGAGAAACACCCGAATCGTCGGGAATGAAGGGCGACCATCTAGTGGGTAAGTATTATGTTGAGTTCGATAAGCATTATAAAGCTGAAGTCAAGGAACTTATAGACAAAGGGGTGGAAGAGGAGCAAGCAAAAAAAGAGGCTCCGTTGATGGTTGAAGCACAACAAATGTTGAAACGATGGGAAGAAGGAGATAAAGAAATACGTGATTTATGGCAAAAAATGAACGGCTGGGTTTATGCCGGTTTTGACGAAACATATCGTAAAATGGGAGTTGGCTTCGACAAAATTTACTATGAGTCGAATACCTATTTGCTTGGAAAAGAACTAGTACAAAAGGGTTTAGACCTAGGTGTTTTGTTCCGTAAAGAAGATGGTTCTGTATGGTGCGATCTTACCGATGCAGGACTTGATCAAAAGCTCCTTCTTCGCAAGGATGGAACATCGGTTTATATGACACAAGATTTAGGCACGGCACTATTAAGACATAATGACTTTGGTGCAGATCAACTTATTTATGTCGTAGGAAACGAACAAGACTACCATTTTCAAGTGCTTAAAATCATTCTAGGACGACTCGGTTTTGACTGGGCAGACAAAGTATACCATCTTTCTTATGGAATGGTGGAACTGCCAAACGGCAAAATGAAATCGCGTGAGGGAACTGTTGTTGATGCAGACGATTTGATTGAAGAGATGGAGAAAACTGCCGAGGAAATGTGTCGCGACAGAGGCAAGAACGATGATATGACATCCGATGAACTCAAAGAATTGTATCACATCCTTGCGCTTGGAGCACTTAAATACTTCATATTGAAGGTTGATCCGACAAAAACAATGCTCTTCAATCCGGCTGAAAGTATTGACTTCAATGGCAATACGGGTCCATTTATACAATATACCCACGCACGTATCCGCTCCATTGTACGTAAAGCACTTGGAGAAAAAGGTTTGGATTTGTCTATGTCGTTTGGCTCTATACAGATAAATGACAAAGAGAGAGATGTTATTAAAATGTTGCACGAAATGCCAAGTGTTGTAGAGCAGGCAGCCGCTGCATATAGTCCGGCAATGATTGCGAACTATACTTATGAATTAGCCAAGACTTTCAACAGTTTCTATCAAGATACTCCGATTCTGCGCGAGCCAGACACTAATCGTATGCTTTTCCTTGTGCAATTATGCAATGCAGTTTCGGTTGCTATAAAGAATATGATGTGGATACTTGGTATAGAAGTTCCGGAAAGGATGTGAATATGATATATAAAGAGGATTTTACACTTTCAACGCTTATTTGCGATGAGGACGATAAACTAACAATATGGGGACTTGCTCGATTGTTCCAAGATGTTGCTGGCGATCATTCAGACAGTCTTGGTGTTGGTTTTAACGGACTTAAACCATTAAATAAAGCGTGGGTTCTAACTCACGTGTATTACAATGTTTTAAGGTTTCCATCGGCAGGAGAGAGGCTGACCCTTAAAACCTGGCCTAAGCCTGACAATGGATTAATAGCCCCAAGAGATTATCAACTTATAGATGCTGATGGAAATATATGTGCTACAAGTGCATCTAATTGGGTTATTCTTGATATGGAAACACGTCGTGTATGTCGTCTTCGAGATATAATCAAAGTTTTTTCTATGGAAGATATTCATTCTACAAAATATACAAAACTCGATAAAATCTTGATGCCTAATAATTTGGATTTTCTTAAAAAAATTGACATACCATATTCTTCGCTCGATCATACTCGCCACGTTAACAATGCTGAATATATGAAATGGATTTGCGACTCAATTCCTGAAATTTGCAAACCGCGCAGCACTGGCCGTCCGGAGATTAGAGAACTTGAAATTAATTATTTGAAAGAAACTAAATATGGAGATAAAAATACGGTTTTAAATTTTTCAAAAATTGGCGAAGATTTTTATTTTCAGATTTGCAACAGTTCCGGAATTTCTGTAAATTCTAAAGTTAATCTTACGCATTAACTTACTTATTAAATTTGTTTTTCTTTAGTATATTTTTTGCGTTATAGATTTTTATTCATAACACAAATTTTTTATTTGTTTTGTTGAGAAATCAATTCCCATTATGTTAAGTTAAAAATAACGATAAAAAAATATAGGATGCATCTATTAGCACCCTATATTTTTTAAAAAATATCTATACAAACTTATTTGTTGGCACCGGATTCAAGACTGTCAATACGTGTGCGTATCGGTTTTGACTCTTCATACATTTCGAGGGTAATGTAGCAAGTATTCAAAGTACGCAGGCAGCTGTGAAGCTGTGGACGATATTGTCCTTGTTCTTCTACACTCAAACCATCTATATAGTTGATGGCAGCTTTAAGATAAGGAATGGCCTTGTTAAGAAAACTGTTACGCTCTTCGGTAAGTTTTGCTGTGGCAGCTTCTGTTTCATCTGAAAAATCACCAGCTTCTATAAGTTTGTTGATAGCTTCATTCTTTTCAAATGCGCGGTTGTTCATCATACTGGCCATACCATAGTTTGCTTCAAACTGGTTGGGCTCTATTTGATATGACTCACTGTACTTGCTTTCAGCTGTTTCATAGTCGCCAGTCATCTCATAAATACCAGCTGCAGCACACAACATTTTGGGATAACCAGGAGTGTTTTTGCTTTCTTCGATTGCTTTTGCAGCCAATTCTACTGCTTTAGTTTTATTACCAGTCCAGATGTAGGCATTTGCAAGAAGCAGATTTGCAGATGGATCCTCAGGAAGGACTTTTGCATAGCGTTCGCAAGTCTTGATTACGTTAGAAGTGTCTTTCTGTTCTTTGTAGATGTCGTACATAGTTTTGTAAATGTGCTGCATACGTGGTTTGAATTCGTCATTGATTTTGTTCTTGCGAACCAGAGGAGCATAATATTTCTTCACGCCTTCATTGTCTTTAAGCATCAGACAGCAATAGCCCGCAATATACATCGACTCGTTGGCAAGATCGGGGTCGCCAGAATTGTTGAGGACCTTGACCGCTTTGTCGCTGTATTCAAGGGCTTCTTTATATTTCTGTGCGTTGAACAAATCAATGCTGGTGCTATAAAAATTTGTTCCTACAGCGGCAAATATATCCTTAAGGTTGTAGTCGCCTGCTTTGTCCAATTCTTTGCAACGCAAAGCAGCATCGTAAGTTTTCTGGCACCAGTCAGGATCCAGGTCTTTATACTTTTTGTATTTAGACTGCGGATTAGTAGCAGCATCGCCAATCATACTATATATAAGACCAGCATAGTACCACGTCTGTGCGTCGTCCTTGGTGTCCTCGTGGACACAGGCTTTGTCGATATAACCTTTGGCCTTGTTCAAGTAACCTCTTTTCAGGTCCGACATTGCACTCTGAACGTTGAGTCTCTGCGCGCTGGCGGCTAAGCCTACCAAAAAGAGCGCTGTAAACAATGCGATTTTTTTCATTTCAATTGATGTTTTTAATGGTTTTATTCGTTATTATGTCTTTTATCTTAAATCTTTATTGCAATTATTAAGAAATATTAAGTTTTAGTTCTCGGTGTTATTATCCTGAGGGGTCTCCCCTTCTGTTTCAGTGGGGGTAAGGTTCTCTCCTATTGCGTTCTCCGTAGCATTTTCAGTCTCAGTTGTTCCGTTTTCTATTTCTTCTGGTTCTGAATCAACTTTAGTTATTGATGCAATGGCATCTTTGCCACGCAGGTTGATAAGTTTCACGCCTTGTGTTGCTCTGCCCAAAACACGCAGGTCGGCAATGTGCATACGAATTGTTACGCCGGAACGATTAATAATCATCAAGTCGTTGTCGTCTGTCACGTTTTCGATAGCCACAAGCATTCCTGTCTTGTCAGTTATTTGCAGTGTTTTGACACCCTTTCCGCCACGGTGTGTGGTTCGGTATTCTTCAATTGATGAGCGTTTGCCGAAACCGTTTTCGGAGACCACCATAATGTCCTCTTCGGTATTCTGAACACAAAGCATACCAATAACATAGTCGTCCTGTGGTTCCAGTGTTATGCCTTTCACTCCTGATGCTCCGCGACCCATTTCACGGAATTCGTCCTCGGGACAACGGACAACTTTGCCCTGACGTGATGCTATGAGCAACTGGCTGTTGCCATCAGTCAGACGTGCGGTGAGCAATTCATCGCCTTCGCGAATTCCGACAGCAATGATACCGTTTGCGCGCGGACGCGAGTAGGCTTCAAGAGTTGTTTTTTTCACTATACCATTCTTGGTACAGAGGACGATATAATGGTTATTGAGATATTCTTCATCCCTGAGGTTCAGAACGTTGACATATGCTTTAACCTTGTCATCCGATTCTATATTAATAAGGTTCAATATGGCTCTGCCCTTTGAATCTTTTCCACCTTCTGGAATCTCAAATGCACGTTTCCAGTAGCAGCGACCTTTTTCAGTGAAGAAAAGAATGTAATTGTGGTTTGTGGCCATAAATATATGCTCCACAAAGTCCTCATTTCGTACTGAGCTGCCACGCGAACCAACGCCTCCCCTACTCTGTGCGCGGTATTCGCCCAACAGTGTACGTTTGATATAGCCCATATGCGAAATGGTGATGACAACCTTGTCGTCAGCAATCATATCCTCGATGCTGAAATTTGAAGCTGCATATTCGATGCGGGTACGACGGTCGTCGCCGTATTTGTCGCGTATTTCTACAAGTTCGCCTTTGATGACATTCATCAAAATATCGTGGTTTGCAAGTATTTCTTTGCAGTGCTCAATGAATTTCATCTTTTCGTCATATTCAGCCTGCAGTTCAATGCGGTTCTGACGGGTCAATTGACCCAGTCGCATTGCAATGATGGCGCGAGCCTGTACGTCGCTAAAGCCCCAAGTGTTCATCATCGCGATACGAGCCTCGTCCTGAGTCTCCGACCTGCGTATAAGAGCTATGACTTCGTCCAGGACATCCAGCATCTTGATCAAGCCTTGTAAAATGTGAGCGCGTTTCTCGGCCTCGGCCATTTCAAAACGTGTGCGGCGAGTAACGACATCCTCGCGATGCTCCACAAAGCACTTAATCAGGTCTTTTAGGTTTAAAAGCTGTGGACGTCCTTTTACAAGAGCAATATTGTTGACAGCGAATGAGGTTTGGAGGTCGGACAATTGAAAGAGTTTGTTGAGAATAATGTTGGGTACAACATCGTGGCGAAGATAGTATACCACACGAATGCCGTCTTTGTCCGACTCGTCACGGATGTCAGTAATTCCTACAATCTTACCGTCTTTAACAAGCTGAGCCTGTTTCTTGATCATTTCAGACTTGTTAACATTGTATGGAATCGAATGGGCCACAATCATTTCACGGCCTTTGCTGTCGGTCTCGAATGATGTCTCGGCGCGAAGTATCACTGAACCACGTCCAGTGGTAAAAGCCTCTTTAACACCGTCATATCCGTAGATAATGCCACCACCGGGAAAGTCTGGGGCGATAATATGCTGCATCAAATCTTCAATAGTAATGTCTGGATTGTCTATATAGGCAATGCATCCATTCAATACTTCACGCAAATTGTGTGTGGGCATATTGGTGGCCATACCAACGGCAATACCGTTCGAACCGTTGATGAGAAGGTTTGGAATCTTGGCCGGCAGAACGGTGGGTTCCTCGCGATCGTTGTCGTAGGTTGGCATCATATCGACAGTATCTTTGTCGATATCGGCAAGCATTTCGTTGGTTATTTGCTTCATACGGGCTTCTGTATAACGCATTGCAGCAGCACCATCTCCGTCAATTGAACCAAAGTTACCCTGTCCGTCGACAAGCATATATCGCATTGCCCACGACTGGGCTAGACGTACCATTGCTCCGTAAACCGATGAATCGCCGTGAGGGTGATATTTACCCAGCACCTCGCCGACAACGGTAGCCGATTTTTTGTAGGCAGTGTTATAATAAAGCCCCATATCGTTCATTGCATAGAGAATACGGCGATGAACTGGCTTCAAACCGTCGCGTACATCAGGCAACGCACGCGACACGATAACTGACATAGCGTAGTCAATATAGGCCGATTTCATTTCGGTCTCGATGTCGACCTGTGTGATTTTTTCGTTTTCAGATACCATTCAGTTCTATTTTATTCTATAGTTTTCAAACAAATATATTATTTTGTACAATATTATTTAGAACGCAAAAATACGATTTTTCCGCCGAACAGAAGTGAATTTTATATATAATTAAGTAAAAACTTTTCCACATAAGGTGGTTGATACTTTCCGCTTTGTTTTTATCATTATTAACATTAATAAAACATCAAAACATTAACTGACATTTTGTCAGTCGCTATTCACACTTCGTTGTTGAAAATAATGTTTGGCACTCTTTTTGCAGGTGCTATATTTGTAGTAATTTTGAAAAATGAAAACGCAACTGTGCGTTATGCCGTAAATATACTGACATATAAAGTTTTAAATGGAAGCTAAGTTAAGCAAAAACAGCAAAAAGGTCATCGCAAACAGTCGCGATGAAGCAATAAGACTAAAAAACGGACACATTGGTGTTGAACATCTATTTCTTGGGATAATCCGTGAACCGGAATGTTCGGCATATAAAATGCTCACACAAATGGGCGTTGATATGCAGGAAATAAAAAATCGCATAGAGTCTGCTATCGGACGTCAGCAAGCCAATATTACATACAGTGAAGAAAGCGAATTGCCAATGCTAAAACAAACAGAAAAGGTTCTGCGTTTGGCATTTCTGGAATCAACAAAGCTTAAAGAACCGGAAATCAAAACCGAACATCTCGTTTTAGCCATTCTTATGGAAGGTGAAAATGTTGCGGCACGGCTGCTGGATCGTTCTGAAATCAGTTACAACAAATTTTTCAACTTGCTTAAATCCGACCGTTCCGACATCGAAAATGGCGAACATCGCAGCAGTGATGCCTTCGATCCTCATTTTGAAATGAGCGAGGACGATGATGAGGATTTTCCCTATGCCAATCCTGACGATATGCAACGCAACGACAGCAACTCTTCTGGCAAAAACAGCAAGACACCGGCTCTTGAGAATTTTGGACGCGACTTAACCAAGGCCGCAGAAGAGGGACGCCTTGATCCTATTGTAGGACGTGCTAAAGAGTTGGAACGTATTGCTCAGATTCTCAGTCGTCGCAAGAAAAACAATCCTGTTCTTATTGGCGAACCGGGTGTGGGCAAGTCGGCTTTAGCAGAAGGACTTGCACAACGTATAGTCGAAGGTAGGGTTCCTAGGACATTATATCACAAACGTGTAGTGTCGTTGGATTTGGCTTCATTAGTTGCAGGCACTAAATATCGTGGTCAGTTTGAGGAGCGAATGAAAGCCATCCTCAACGAATTGGAACATAATCCGGACATTATTCTTTTTATCGACGAAATACATACCATTGTCGGTGCAGGAAGTGCATCGGGATCGCTCGATGCCTCGAATATGTTCAAGCCGGCTTTGGCGCGTGGTGAAATCCAATGCATCGGTGCTACAACACTTGATGAATATCGCCAGTATATTGAGAAAGACGGTGCACTTGAACGTCGTTTCCAGAAGGTTTTGGTCGAAGCGACAACACCCGAAGAAACTCTTGAAATACTTAATAATATCCGCGACAAGTACGAAGATCATCATTTAGTCCGTTATACAGACGATGCTTTGAAGGCTTGCATTTCACTTACAGAACGTTATGTGAGTGACCGTCTTTTGCCCGACAAAGCCATCGACGCTATGGATGAAGCAGGTGCCCGCGTACGCATTGCAAATGTGCGTGTGCCGCAGGAAATCCTTGATTTGGAACAGCAAATATCTGAAGTCGTGAAACAGAAAAAGGCTGTTCTTGCTCAGAAAAGCTATAATGAGGCGGCTGCATTGCGTGACAAGGAACGTGAAATGACTTCCCAACTTGAAGAAATGCGCCGTGAATATGAAAGCGAAGAACGTGACAACCGTGTACAAGTGACTGAAAATGATGTGGCAGAGGTTGTGGCAATGATGACCGGAGTGCCAGTGCAGCGTATTGCGCAGAATGAGGGTACGCGTCTGCTTCGAATGGAAGATGAGTTACAAGGTTCTGTGGTCGGCCAAGATGAGGCTATCCGTAAGATTGCCAAAGCTATACGTCGCAATCGTGCGGGTCTTAAAGACCCCAACAAGCCTATAGGCACATTCATTTTCCTCGGACCCACGGGTGTCGGAAAAACTTATCTCACAAAGGTTCTGGCCAAATATCTGTTCGACAGCGAGCAGTCGATGATCCGCATCGATATGAGTGAGTATATGGAGAAATTCGCTGTATCGCGCCTTATCGGAGCGCCTCCGGGATATGTGGGTTACGAAGAGGGCGGCCAGTTGACCGAGAAGGTGCGCCGCAAGCCCTACTCTATCATTCTTTTGGATGAAATAGAGAAGGCGCATCCAGATGTGTTCAACGTGCTGCTGCAGGTACTCGACGATGGTCAGCTGACCGACGGTCTAGGACGTAAGGTGGACTTCAAGAATACTATTATTATTATGACCTCCAATATCGGCAGCCGTCAGCTCAAGGACTTTGGCACTGGCGTGGGCTTCAGTACCTCGGCTCGCGAGGCTGAAAAGGCCGAGATGGAACGTGATGTTATTGAGAAGGCTCTGAAGAAATCTTTTGCCCCCGAGTTCCTCAACCGCATAGATGATATCATATACTTCAATAGTCTTCAACGAGATGACATACATAAGATTATAGATATTGAGTTGAAGGGTTTGTTTAAGCGCATTCGCACTATGGGGTACGAGATAACTATCGACGATGCCGCCAAAGATTACCTTGTCAAGAAAGGCTGGGACGCCCAGTTTGGCGCCCGTCCGCTCAAGCGTGCCATTCAGCGTTACATCGAAGATGATTTGGCAGAGGAGATCATCAAGGCCGACATTCTGGCTGGCAACACAATCCATATCACCACCAAATCGGCTGACGGCGACAGCGAACCCCCTGCCCTCGACAAGGAAAAGATTTTCTTTGAAATCGAGAAAGGCGAAGCCTCCAGGCAACTGAGCGAAGCCATTTCCGAAAGTATCGAGGAAGAACCCGTGACGGTTTGAGATTGAAAAAAAATGCATTAACAAAAAACGCCGAAGTTCAACTTCGGCGTTTTTGTTATTCTCCAAACCTTGCTTCGTTGGGTTTGACGCGGTGCATCTCCCAAGTGTCTTTGCGGCCGTTGGGATAGGTGTATGACCAAATGAACCACTCGTCGTCGAGACGCTCGATGTCGAAGGTGAACCAGCGGTTGCTGTTGGGTGTGGAGTGGGTGCGTATTTTATTTTCATATTCAAGGCACCAGTTGCTCCAGATGACGCTTGACAATAAACCCATCGAGAATCCTTCCGACATCTCGTTGAATAGGAACTTGCCCTCTTCGACGCGCCAGCGGCCTTCGCAATGGTAGCCGAAGTCGAATCTCCAATTGCCAATTGTATTCCACTCGCCTTTCATTGTCTTGATACGAACGGAGTCTTTCAATGTAAGACTGTGATATTGAATGGCATCATCCTTGTATGTCCCGTCAGGGTAGAAGCGCAACGTTCCTTCCTCGTCGCAGTGGATGGTGCCGTTGCCGTCGGGGGCTTTATAGTCCCACGAGTGCTCGTAGTTGTATGTGCCCGGGATAAGGTCAACATTTTGTGCATAGCCGAAACTGGCAATGGCAACGAACAATAAATAAATAGCTGTCTTTCTTTTCATATCATTTAAGGTTTAAAAAAGGGAGAGCCAGTTTGGGCTCTCCCCTCTCCTATTGTTTTGCAGACGTCGACGTCTGTGTACGTACCGTTATTAGTTTTCAGCGGGCCAAACGGGTTGCAGATTGCGGTCGCCGTAGGCGTCGTCGATCTTGCTGATGGTCGGCCAGTACTTGTCGTCGTGCTCGAGCGGGAAGGCGGCAACCTTGCGGCTGTAGGGGTAGTTCCACTCCTCGGCGCAAACCACCTGCATCGTGTGCGGTGCGTTG